>Ga0065711_1009523_pt1 | contig 17527 bp, 28 predicted proteins | sample Hoacrofraction12_FD_59098 | JGI IMG/M metagenome (GOLD analysis project Ga0065711, IMG submission 59098) | Hoatzin crop microbial communities from Cojedes, Venezuela - Epithelial fraction 12 v2 (version 2) | ecosystem: Host-associated > Birds > Digestive system > Esophagus > Crop | place... | reverse complement strand
CCCCGGTCTCTTTGTACAGATCTGACCTTTGCTTTATTTCTCGGTCCCTTTGTCATGTTCCCTATACTTATTCTCTCTCTTGTCTGTGTATCCTGCACCCTGTCACCATCTTTGTCTCTCTTTTTTTCATCCTCTCCTCCCCCTGCCCCCATCGCGCTCTCCCTCTGTCCTGCTCTCCACCCCTGCATTTTCTTGCTCCATCTCCTATTCTCTATCACTCCTTGTACCTATTTTTCTTGATTTCTCTACCTCTCTGACCTTTTCTTTTGACCTTTCTTTCTCTCTGTGCTCCTCGGTCTTCTCCCTTGTCTTATTTTTCTCTTTCTAGTCCTCTGTTGTGCTCCCCATCGCTTATTTTCTTTCTCCGTTTCTCTGCCCTGCTCCCTGTCTTTCTCCATCCTCCTGTGCTGCTCTCCAGCAGTATTTTTCCTTTCTCCAGCTCTCTGAACTCCTCCCTGCCTCCACTCTTTTTCTCTCTGTCATTCTTTCTGCTTCCCTGGACCTCTCTCTCTGCAATTTTGTGTTCTGCTCCCTGTTTGTATCCCACTGTCCTCGTCCCCATCCTTCTCTTTTGCCTCTCTGTCCCTGTCCTTGTCCCGTTTTTTTCTTTCTCCATCTCTCTGTCTGGCTGCCTATCTCTGTCCAGTTCCCTTTCTGCTTTTTTTTTTTTTAATTTTCCCACTCAGTTACTCTGCTTTTCTTCCTGTCCCCATTTTTTTTTCTCTCTTCATTCCTCTACCTTGCTCTTGTTCCCTCCCTCTCACTCCCCCAGGGTCCTGTTATCCATCCTTCTCCCTGTTGATTTTTTTTTTCCTCTTGCTCTATCCCTGTCGTGCTCCCTAGAAATATTTTTTTTAATTCTCTTTATATCTGTCCTTCTGTCCATCACTACTATTTTGTTCTCCATCTCTCTCTCCTGCTCTCCTTGTCATTCTTTCCTTTTCCCTGTACCTCTGCTTTTCTGTATCCTTGCATCCCGCTCCCTCTGTCTCGCTCTATCACGCTGTCTGGCTTCCCATCTCTGTCTTTTTCTTTTTACCCTTCCAATATGTGTGTGTCCCAATCCCCCTATTTTATGTCCCAGTCTTTTTACACCCTTCTGTCATTCTCCTTCTGTTGCTGCTCTTGTTTTTTTTCTCTCTCTGTTCTGCAGCCCATCGCTATTTTTTTCCTCCTACATCCCTTTGTCCTGCTCCCTGTCCTTGTCAGTTTTGCCCTTTGTTCTGCCTCCAGTCTTTGTTTTCTCCATCTCTGTCCTTTCCCCTGTACTGTTTTGTCTCTGCTCCTCAGTCCTTCTCCCTCATCTTATTTTCCTTTCTGCCACCCCCCTCTCTTTTTCTCTGTGACCCTCTGTGCTGTTACCTTTCTTTTATTTCTTTTCTTTTTTCTTTCTCCAATTACCTGTTGTCTTACCTGTTCCCCTCTCTCTGTCTCTCTTCCGCTTTCTTGCTTCCTGGCCCTATTATTTATTGTTTCACCTCTCTGTCCCACTCTCAGTCCCTGTTTTCTCTCATGCTCCGCCTCTCTGCCATTCTCTCTTGCTCTCGTTTGCTGTCTATCCCAGCATCCTGCTCCCTGTTGCTCTCTCTTTCATAGTATCCTTCTTTCTGGCTGCCAGTCCCTCACCTGTTTATTGCTCTGTCCTTCCTCTTGTCTTTCCGTGTCCCTCTGGCCTGCTACCCATCATTACTTCTTCCTCTCTTCCTCTCTTCCTCTCTTCCTCTCTTCCTCTCTTCCTCTCTTCCTCTCTTCCTCTCTTCCTCTCTTCCTCTCTTCCTCTCTTCCTCTCTTTCTCCATTTCTCTGCCTACATCCTGTCACTCTCCTCCTCTCTTTGTCTTCAATGTTTCTTTCTCCTTCTCTGCCCTGCTCCCTGTCCCTTTTCTCTTATTCTCTCTGTACTCCATCCTCACCGGAAGCGAAAGCTGCAGTGAGTCCCAGGTCCCCAGGGCCCTGTCGCATCTATACTGTGTCTCGACCCCTCCTCTGGCCCCCTCTTTTCAGATGCTGCTGTGATTTTTTTTTTTCCATGCACCTTCTTCCTCCATCTCTGTCTGACCGGCTTCCTGTCCCCGTCTTTTAGGTCCTCCCTCTCTCTGCCCTGTAGCCCATGCCGTTTTTCTTCTCCATCTCTTTCTGTCTGGCTCCTGGTCCCTATTTTTGCTTTCCTCCCTCTATGTCCCATAGTCTGTTGGTATTTTTGCCATCTCTGTCTCTCTGTGTCCAGCTTCCTGTCCCGTTGGTTCAAGATCTTCCTTCTTGGCTCACTGCAAATCTACTTCTTTCTTAATCTCTCTTTATTCTGCTTGCTGCCCCTCATTTTGAATTCGTTCTTCTCTGTCCTGTCACCTGTCACTATTTTTTCCTTTCTCCATCTCGCTCTGTCTTGCTCCCCATCCCTGTTTTTCTAAGTCTTCCTTCTCTGCCCCCTAGCCTGTCATTACATTTTTGTTTCCCCATCTCAGTTTGTCTGGCTCCCTGTCCCTCTTTCTTCATTCCACCCTCTTTGACACATTGCCCATTGCTTCTTTCCCTTCTCCCTTCCTCTCTGTCTCAGTGTCCCCATTTTTCAACTCTCCTCCTCTGCCTGGTAGCCCGCCACAGTTTTTTCTTTCTCCATCTCTCTCTGTCCAACTCCCTGCCGCTAATTTTCAATTCCTCCCTCTCTCTTCAGAAGGTGTCGGGACTTTTCTCCTTCTCAGTCTCTCTGTTCTGGCTCCCTGTCCCTGTTTTGTAATTCCTCCCTCTCCGCCCTGTTACCCATCGCCATTTTTAGTTTCTCTATCTCTCTTGGTCTTGATCTTTTAAATTCCTCTCTCTCTGCCCTGTAGCCTGTCAGTTCTGAAAGTCTCCACTTCTCCACCTGGGAGCCCTGTCTGGCTCCCAGCCCCTCTTTTGCACTTCGTCCCTCTGGACCCTGTGGCCTGTTGCTTTCTCCCTCTTATTTCCCTCTGTCTCTCTCTGGCTCCCCGCCCCTGTTTTTTCATTCCTCCCTCTCTGCCCTAGAGCCCATCAGTAGTTTTTTCTTTCTTTGTCTCTCTCTTTCCAGTTCCCAGGCCCTGTTTTTCAATTTCGTTGTTCTTGGCTCTGTGCCACAGTATGATTTCATTTCTTTTGCCATCTGTCCCTGTCTGGCTGCCTGCCAGGATTTTTTAATTCCTCCCTCTCTGTCTTGTAGCCCATCGCTGTTTTTTCTTTCTCCGTGTCTCTGTCCGGCTCCCTGTCTGTTTTTTGTTTTGTTTTTAATTCCTCCCGCTCTGTCCTGTACGCGTCGCTCTTTACATTTTCGTTCCTGGATGTCTCTCTGTAGATTGCTCCCAGTCCTGGTTTTTTAATTCCTCCCTCTCTGTTGTGGTTTAACGTGGCAGCCAACAACTAAGCACTAGAGAGCCACTCGCTCACAGCCCCCACCCTGTTCACTCCCCAGTGGGATGGCGAGGAGAAATGGACAAAAGGTAAAGCTTGTGGGTTGAGATAAAGACAGTTTAATAAGACAACAAAGGAAATACTACTAACAATACTTCTACTACTAATAGCAATAATAATAATGATAATAATGAATATGCAAACCAAACTATATACGATACAGTTTTTCTTACTACCTGATGACTGATTCACAGCCAGTCCCCAAGCAGCGATCACAGAACCCGGAACCTGGAAATCGTGAATTTTGCTTAATTCCCAAAATAGCTTGACCTCCCGGCCAAGAGAGGATTCCAGCTCATGGAAATGAGCAGAGCCGATTCCAGCCCCCTGGCCAGTCCCCATTCATAAACTGCATGTGATGTCTATGGTATGGAATATTTCCATTGTCCAGCTTGGGCTCGTCCTGTAGCCTGTCGCTTTTTTTTTTGTTCCCCCTCCATCTCTCTGTGTCCAGCTCCCTGGCGCTGCTGTTTATTTCCTCCCTGTCTGTCTTGTAGCCCATCACTGTTTGTTTTTTTTTCTCTCTTTCTCCATGTCTTGCTGTCCAGCTCCTGGTCACTGTTTGTTAATTCTTCACTCTTCCCTGGAGCCCACTGCTATTTGTTTCCATTCTCCATCGCACTCTGTCCGGTCCCCTGTTGCTATTTATCCATTCCTCCCTCTCTGCCCTGTGGCCTATTGCTTTTTCTGCCTTTCTTTCTGTCCCTATATTTTAATTCCTCCCTCTCTGCCCCGTCACCTGTGTGACCTTTTGCCTTTCTCCTTTCTTGGTCCCTTTCAGGCCGGCTCTCTGTCCCTGTTCATTGATTCTTCCCTCTCCACCCTGTAGCCTGTTGCTTTTGTCCTTTCTCCATCTCGCAGTCTCTGGCTCCCTGATGACCTTATTTTAGAATTCCTCCCCCCACACCCCTTCTTTCTGTATGCATTGCTATTCTTCTTGCTCTCCAGCTCTCTTTCTTCCAGTTTGCAGTCTCTATTTCCTAATTCTTCCCTCTCTGCCCTGTAGCATGTAGCTATATGGTTTTGTGTTGTTCCCCCCACCCTTGCCACTTCCTTCCATCATTCGCTGTCCCAGCTCCCTGTCCTTGTTGTTTCATTCCTCCCTCTCTGCCCTTTTCTTTGTAGCTTTTTTTTTTGTCTTTGCAGCTTTTTTTTTTTGTCTTTTCCCATCTCTCTCGGTTCAGGTCCCTGCCCCTATTCTTTTTTCCTTCCTCTCTGTCATGCTGCCTGTTGCAGGTTTTTTCTGCACCTCCATCCTGCTCCCTGTCCCTCTGTGTTGGTCTCTGTCCTGCTCCTTCTCCTTCTTTCTGCTGTCGCTCTTCCTCTCTCCCTGCTGCTTCTTTCTCCATCTCTGTGGGACTGCCTGTCTCCATCCTTCTGTTGCTGTCCCTTTCCCTGCTTCGTGCTTTCTCATTACACCACTGCTGTCCAGCTGGCTGTCACTTTTCTCCTCTCTTGTAGTGTCCTGCATCCTGCTTCTCGTTTTTGGCAGCCTCTGCCCAGCAGCGCGTTGCTCCAGGAGCTGACTGACCGACTGTTCTCCGCTGGAACAACAGGCGCGGCTTCTTGAAGGACTGCTGAGGTGTCGGAGGGGCAGGGGGATCATCGGGGGCCCTGAGCCCCAGAGCAGACCGGCTCCCGGGACTGGCTGGGTGCGTGACTGAATAAACACCTGTGGTACCCTTTGCCCTCCTGGCTGCCTTTGTGGTTCCTTTGCACGGGATGAGGGGCTGCGACAGAGCCCAGGGTTGGGAGTGGACTGTGGGGCTCGGGTGATGACCCCATGTTCTTGGTGGGCTACAGCTGTGGGCTGGGCTGGACGAGCCCCAGGTGCTGGCAGTGAGGCTGATGGTGACAGCACCTCCCTCTAATAAGGGGGCTGCCGGTGGAGGGGCTGGAACTGCCCTGCGCCGGGTGACTATGGAGGGGCTGGTGCGTGGCAAGGGCGGAGTGGAGCTGTCTCCGAACGTCGCCGGGCTGCAGCGAGTTAGAAGGTGAGCGGGGGGGGGCAGGCAATGGACCTGTGGGTCCCGGGGAAAGCCCCCAGGTAACGGCGTTACCTGCCGGGTGGCGGGCCGGGACAGCGGGACCGTGTCGGAGGCAGGGAGCGGCGGGGGTGCGACGCGGCGTCGGAGCCGGGCGGTGGGGGCTGCACGGAGCTGCGCTGTGGAGCGCGGGGCTGCGCTGGGAGCAGAGGGTCTACCGGCTGTCTTGGCGGGGGGCACGGTGTCCCCGCAAGCTCAGACAGCAGGGAAGGTGCCTCTCGCGGCGTGCGGGGAGCTGCAGTCCTGGGGCGCGGGGCTCGCGGTCGCCCGCGTTAGTTCCGCGGGGCAACCGGGGAAGGTGTGGTCTTCCGGCCTCTGACTACCGGGCGACCGTGTTGTGCTGGCTAGGGCAGACCGGGAAGGTGTCGTTTTCACGGACCTGGCTGCCGGGCAGCCGCATTGCTCTCGGTCACGTGCGGTGCGGCGTTGCACTTCATGCCGCCATGGCCCCCGTTGCGCAGGATGAGGTGTAGTTTTGTTGCCGGTTTCGGGTGGTTTTCTGCAGGCTGTGGGCTGTGCCTGTGCTCCGAAAAGAGCTTCGGGAGCGCACGGCCTCGGGCTTACTTCTGCCACCAGGTGGCCGAAAAGTGGTACTGCAGCGCTCCTGCCGCGCAAGCGCGCTGGCACCCCTGGGCTCGCTGCTGCCAGCGGGTGGCTGAAAAGCGGTACCACAGCGCCCCGGCGGCCGGGCATGCGCGGTGGCGGCCGGCCAATTGAATGGGGATTTTGCTTAATTTTTCGGCGCTGGATCCCAATTTTTTAACTCTTTCTTTTCTTTCCTGTAGTTTGTCTTTCTTCCTTCCCCGCGCTCACCTGTGTCCCTCCCTGGCTCCCTGTCCCTGTGTTTTAGTTTCTCCTTCTCTGTTTTCTAGCTGTTGCTGTACTTCCTGTGTGTGTTGCTCTGCTGCTCTGTCCTTGTCCCTTTCTTTGTAGTCCTTGTTCTCCTTCCTGTAGCCTATAGCTATAATTTTTTTTTTTGACATCTCTCTGTCCAGATCCCTGTGGAGTGCATGTCTGCGCTGGACACTGGGGAGGCTACCGGGTGCGTCAGCAGCGAGTCACAGTGTCAACATCTTGAGAAAAACTTTTTAAATCAATAAAATCTGTGTATAAACGATTTATGCAATGTCTGTAGTTTAATCTCTTAATATGCGCAGATACTCTTAATAATTTTATGTCTCGGAGGGGTTGGCTGGGGTAGCTATAAAATGCATATTGATAACTACAGTTTGGATTAAGTGTATCAAACAAGTAATTTTGTGGGGTAATATAAGCAGTCCTCAAATTAATAATAAACTGTCCTAAATTGAATAATAAATCATACTCTTTGTCCATGGTCTTCCTGGAAGCTAGGACTACATATCAAATTCTCAGCTGTTCCATGTCTGGACAGGAACGTGTGGCAGTTCACGAATTCCTGATGTAATCTTTTTAACTACTTCCCTGTTGTCATCAATTTTTAGGCAACAGTTAGTCATTTAATTTTCCTCAAAGTCCTTGTTTCTCTGCCAGTAGATAACTGAGAACCAATCTATGTTGTAAAATTGCTGTCTGCATTTGAGTCGCTTGTTTGGCTAATAAATCTAATGCTATTGCCATTTGATTTGTAAGGATTTCTAAAACAGCTTGTAATTGGATGGTACGGTTTAAATTATAGATTGGTTCTCAGGCACCAGTGGTGGGTTTGTGAGGGTTCCAGGTCACAGGTCCGTAATGTTTAATAATTCACTTGGGGGGCCATTCATTCTTTCCCCATTTTTGGCTAGAACCACTAGTAATAGAGGAGTCAATGAAATACTTGACCCTAGAAAGCTCATCGTAATGTTTGATCCCTAGTTCTGATCCAGAGGTATTTGGTATAAGAAAAGAAAGGGTCAAATTACACCTATAAAGCAAGGGCCAGTCCAGCTGGCAGGTAATTTTTTATAGGCATGGTTTCCACAAATCCAGTGATGACCTTTTAGGCTGGTACATCCATTTGGAAACAGTCCAGTCTAATTCTTGTTTACCATATCGCGGCTCCAGTTTCCAAAATATTGTCGCGTTGGAAAAGGTGAGCCGGTTGCTCTAGGATACAACCATCCTTGGTATCCCGTATTTTGGTGGAAAGTACAATTTGCTTTGCTCAGTTCCGTATCCCCCCCACGAACCTGGGGTGTTCCACAAATTTTCTTTGTCATCATAAAATCCCCATAGGGGTATAGAGACTTTAACACTACAATTTGAATATCCATTGCAACCCAGCCTGAAAGTCCAATCATAACTACTTTGTCCTACCCATATTCTGTCTGATTAATTACAGGATAAGCAATATTGGCCCTTTTAGGGGTATGTTATAAACCAGGGTGTTTTCTCACCATACGTGTCATTTTGTACTATACTGTCATTGTCTGCTAATTGACTTGGGTGTACAGGGGTAGAAACCCAGGGCCAACTATGCAGACCTAGAGGGCCTCCACATATCCAACAACTGCTTAAATTAAAGGTTTGAGCAACAGCTTTACCTAATAACAGAAATTCATTATCTAATGAGGGAGTGAGCATGTTGATAGGAAAGTTTCCTATAAACCATAAGAGACAAATTATAACCGGCCAAACCACCCTTTTTAACAATAGCACAGACATGTTATTGTATTTATTATTAAATCTTAAGCAGCACAAACAAACACATGCAATTAAACTTCCTGTTAAATGACTCTTCAGTTGCTTTCCTTGTATCTTCTTCGGTTATTTTCCTTTTAGCTTCTAATTTTTCATCATATAAACAAACAAAGAGAAAGGATTCTCGGTCCCCAGGAAAAGGAAACCAGATAAAGAATTGGTTAAGCCGATGGCATAATCCACTGGGTATTAATTTTGTGTTCTTTCCCCAAAGAATCTTTTGCTTTCCATACATATTTATTAAGTGGAGCAGCCAGCACCAGTGGGACTTCTCCCACAGTAGGAAGTTTAACTAATGTCCTCCTGCACATTCCCTCCTCTCTCGGTTTATCTGGATATGGTGTTTTTACTAGAGGGGGTTTCATTTCTGTCCACCTTACATTTTTGGGTTCAGTTTTAATTGGGCCATACTTTCATCCATAATTGATTAACTCCTGAGCTACTTCACCCCAAGTCCATATTTTTTGTCCTGGAGCATGGTGATGCGGGGTTGGTGCTCCTGTTAAAGCCACAGTTGCACAGGCGCTTTGCAGGGTGTAGGTAATGGTATTTTGGAATTGAATTCCTAGCGGTTTTAATGATTTGGGTAAGCCTTGGATGAGGGGAGTTATTCTTTCAGGATTGACCAGTATCATCATTGGGGATTCTTGCCCTAATTTTAATTCTCAGTCCTACATCATCTGTAAACGATCTGCTTTTTGTACATTTTCTGAGAATTGATCTTATGACCTGTTAAGTGTGAGAGGATCTCCCTGTTCTAATGGGTTTAGACCTCCAGCCCAATAAACTGCTCACTGTGTGAGTGACCATGGGGCTCTAGAATTAACGGTGGTTAGAAAAACTCCAGGTCCCCTGTATCCATCAGCCTCCCTTTCACTTAACATCATTTGATCTCCACCCATTGATGACACTCTCCAGACATACTCTGTCTCAGTAATCCAATCTCTCTTGGATTATGCGAATGATCTTTTTTTATTTTAGCTAATTTGGTTGCTGTATACAGTACTTGCTTAGTTAACACTTTAGGGGAATAATCTTTGTCATTATCATAAGCATACTCTAATTAATGGCTTTAAAGATCATGTAGGTTGTTGCAGGGAATCATGCAGGGCTTTAACTTCCTAACTTGACGGTAGGGTACAAACCTTTCCTTGTATGGTAACTGTCAGGGCAGGAAAAAGCTTCCTGTTGACAATTTTCTTTTGTTAGGTTTTCTATCAAAGCCTCCTGCAAACACCTAATACCTTCCTGTTCCCTTTCCGACTTTTCTTGTAAGACTTTAACTTGTTCCTTCAACCTTTTATTCTCCTGTTCCAAACTTGCTACCTGCTCTTGCACTAAAGCTTGTTCCTGTTTATCCTGCTCTCTGGCTTCTGCTGCTGCTACTAAACTTGCGCCGCAAACTGCTCATATCATAGCTTTACCTTTCTTTGCTTTAGCTTCCATTCACAATGCCTCAATTTGCTCTACAACCTTTCCTAACTGATACCAGTTAGACTAAGCCCACTTGTCCCCTGATGAGGAGGGGCATGCCTTAAATTTCCTTAAAAACTGATACAGAACCTCCCTGTCTGCCATCACTGCAGCTGTGGCTGTTTAAGTTACCGATACCTCCCAAAACTCAAGGATCCCATTTCTGACACCAATTTAAAAATGTCAGGTTCCGATATATATAGAACAACAAGGTGATAATTGTTTAAGACATCAACATCCCCTCCTTTCTTATGCTTCGTTTGTCTCTGGCTGCTTCCCTTGTGGGAGAGCAGAATCGCGGGTCAGAACCCTGCACTTGCTTTGTACTTGTTTGCACATTCACACACAATCATACAACATTAACTTGGAAAACAACACAGTCAGTCCCTCTCAGAGCCTGCCTCCAAAACAAAAAATGCCGTCAGCCCCTTTGCGGACCCTGCGGAAAGAGTACTCCCGCCTGAACCCCAACAGATAATAAAATAGATTCATGATCCTTGAGTTTAGATAAAGCACAACCGAGGCTCGATAATGGTAACCAACGAACCTCATGAGTTTATTTACTATGGCTCTAGAAGTAACAGTCTAACAAAAATGGTGTACAGAAGAGGAAGAAGGAAACAAAGAGGAAAGAAAGAAGAGAGAGAGATGTGTTAGCACTGGGAAGAGAAAAACAGATAGTCACCACCCTGGATCCCGTGGCATCCCGTGGGTCCTTCACTGTTGATCCTCAGCAGTCAGTGGTGAGTGCACACCCATAGTGTCTCAGAGGGTCCTTTTATATCCATCTGAGTCAATCTGCTGTGGTCAGTTTGCACCGATCATTTTGTACCCGTTGCTTTTCCACCAATTACCTTGGTACACGTGGGTGTCTAAGGTGTGGTCTCTTGGCTGGACCTGGTGGGTCTCATCCCCTTGAAGTTTTAAAAAAAGTGTGTGGCCAGCAGGTCGAGGGAGGTTTTCCTTCCCCTCTACTCTGCCCTAGCGAGGCCCCATCTGGAGTTCTGTGCCCAGTATTTCTGGGCTCCCCAGTTCAAGAAAGATGAGTAGTTACTGGAGAGAGTCCAGAGGAGGGCTATGAGGATGATGAGGGGACTGGAGCATCTCTCCTATGAGGAAAGGCTGAGGGAGCAAGGATTGTTTAGCCTGAGGAAGAGAAGGCTGAGAGGGGACCTACTAAATGCTTATAAATATCTTAAGGGTGGGTGTCTGGAGGATGAGGACAGACTCTTCTCAGTGGTGCCCAGTGACAGGACAAGGGGCAATGGGCACAAACTGAAGCACAGGAAGTTCTGTCTGAAGATGAGGAAGAACTTCTTCACTCTGAGGGTGATGGAGCCCTGGCCCAGGCTGCCCAGGGAGGCTGTGGAGTCTCCTTCTCTGGAGATACTCAAGAGCCGCCTGGACGCGGTCCTGTGCAGCCTGCTCTAGGTGACCCTGCTTTAGCAGGGCGGTTGAACTAGATGACCCACAGAGGTCCCTTCCAAACCCTAACATTCTGTGATTCTGTGAGGCGATGATGACACTAAGGCCTCTGTAATGCTGCCACCACCACGATGATAATCCGATTTCCCTAAATACCTAGTCCCCTTTAAATGTTCTTTGTCTGCCTCGCTTATTCCCTTTGCTTTTTTTCATTATTTCTTGTCTTTATTTAGTGCCTTTGCTTTTTAATTTTTCTCTCTAGATCTCTGTTTTAGTATACTGTCTCTAGTTCATATTTTTTTCCTTTAATTCCCGAATGGCTATCAATTGTAAATGCTCTTTCTATGTCTACTTTCATTCCTTTCGCTGTCTTTTTTAACTGCTTCTGGTTTGTCTTTAGTGCCCTTGCTTTTTAATTATTCTTTCTATGCCTACTTTTATCTTGTTCATTGCCTTTATTTTTTAATAATTTCTTTTCTTTCCTTAGTGCTGTCGTTTCTTAAAATTTATTGTCTATGCCTGTGTGTCCTGGGTTCAGCTGGAATGGAGTAAATTTTCAGAATAAGCCATTTGGGCTGACTCAAACTAGCCAATCAAATGGGATATTCGATACCATGTGACATCATGTTTGGTATTTAAATAGGGGAGCTGGCTGAATCAGGGAGATTTGCTACTTGGGAGCAAGCTGAGCATGGGGCTGTGAGAAAATTGCACTCTGTGTGTGTGTATATATATATTCATTTTAAATCAGTATTATTCTTGTTATTTTCTTTGCCCTTTCCTGTTCTGTTAAACTGTGTTTATCCCAATCCACAAGTTTTTGCCTTTTCCTTCTGACTCTTCTCCCCATCCCACTGGGGGTGGGGGGAGGGTGAGAGAGTATCCACGTGGTTCTTTGTTGTCTGCTGGGGCTAAACCATAACACTGTGTTTTAGTCTGCTGTTGCTGTTTTTTAGTCCTTTCCTCTCTTAATCCCTTGGCTTTTAAAAATCTCTACTTTTATCTCATTTGCTGACTTTATTTTTGATTATTTTGTCGTCTTACACCTTAGTGCCATAGCTTTTTAAGTTTTCTTTTTATGTCTCCATTTTTGTTTGCCGTCATTTCTTTTTATGTTTTTCTCTTTATTTTCTGAATCTCCATTTGCTTTTTAAATTTTACACTTTTATCCCAGTTCATTGTCTTTAATTTGCTGTTATATTTTTAAGTATTTCTTGTTTCCTTAGTGTCATCACTTTTGAAATTTTCTTTCTCCATCCCTTTTAGTTTGCTGTCCCTTTTTTTTAGTTTTTCCCTTTATTTCCCTAATCTCCTTTGTTTTTAAAATTTTCCACTTTTATCTCGTTCACTACCTTTATTTTAAAATAAAAATCTCACTTTTCCTTAGTGCCATTGCTTTTTAGATTTTCTTTCTATGTCTTGATTGAATTCCTCATCACTATTTTAACTTTTGCTTATTTCCTTAATCCCCATTTAATTTAGAATTTTATGTCTGCTTTTATCCCATTTGCTGTCTTTATCTCACTGTCCTTATATTAATTATTTCTTGTCTTTCATTAGTGCCTTTGCTTTTTAAGTTTTCTTTCTCCATCTCTTTTAGTGTGCTGTCCCTATTTGTTTTTTCCCTTTATTTCCCTAAATCTCATTCCTTTTTATATTTTATACATTTACCTAGTTTACTGTTTTTATTTTGCTGTTATTTCTTTTAAATATTTGTTTTCCATAGTTCTGCTGCTTTTAAAATTTTCTTTCTACATCTGTTTGCTGTCCCTATTTTAGTTTTTTCCCTTAATTTTCCTAAGCACACTCGATTTCAAAATGTTCTTTCTGTGCTTAAATTTTTTCCCTTTGATATCTTTATTTATTTCTTGTCTTTTATTTGTGCCCTCACCTATTACATTTCTTAAGTCTATGTTTGTTTGCTGTCCCTATATTTTATTTTTTCCCTTTATTTCCCTTATTTCCTTCTAATATTCTCTTTATACACCTGCTTTTATTTCCTTTGCTGTTTTTTTAAAAGTTATTTCTTGTCTTTCCTTAGTGCCGTTGATGTTTAAATTTTCTTTCTAGGTCTCCATTTTAGTTTGCTGTCTCTATTTTTAATTTTCTTCCTTATTTCCTTACTCCCCATTGCTTTTAAAATTTTCTGTCTACTTTTATCCTGTTTGCAGTCTTTATGTATCTACCTTTATTTTTAAATTATTTTGTCTTTCCTTAGTGCCCTTGTTTTTTAAATTTTCTTTCTACATCTCTGTTTTAGTTGGCTATCGATATTTCACAATTACTTCCTTTACTTCCCTAATACCTATTGCTTTTTAAATGTTCTTCATATGCCTACTTTTTTCCCTCCAAAGTCTTTATTTTCAGTTATTTCTTCTCTTTATTTAGTGCCCTCACTTTTTAGATGTTCTTTCTAGTTCGCTGTCCAAATTTTTCAACATTTTCGCTCTATTTCTTCCACAGCAAACGGCTGCAGTGGGGTCCAGGGGAGAGGGTGATGTGCTGTTGGGCTGGTGCAACTGCCCCTGTTCCATATGGGTTCCAGCTGTGGGCTGGAGCTGCCCAGGTGGGTCACGTGAGTTGAGGATGGGGTTGGGCCAAGGTGTTAAAAAGGCTGCAGGGCTGACCCCGTCCTTAGCCTCCAGCCTCACAGGCTGCACCTAGTAGGGCTGCCCCAGCCCTGCTGTGCCAAGGGGCTCCGGCTGGGGAGGGGGCTGCCCTGGCATGCCTGCCTGCAGGAGCTGGCTGAGGAGTGGAATGAAGGGGGTTTGGCAGGCAGCTGCTTCCAGCAAGAAACAGCCAGTCCCCATGGTGCAGAAGGATGGCTCCCAGCCATCCCTGACAGAGTGCACCAGCAGCACACAGCTCCGGGAGCTCTCTGCTTCCGTCAGCTGCACGTGTGAGCTGCCATGCATCCAGGAAGCCTCGTGGGAGAGAAACATCGAGGCACCCACCACCTGCTCCTGGGTGGGTGAGGGTCAGGCAACTGGCACAGCAGAGGACGAAGGTGGCAGAGAGAGAAGCCTTGGGGCAGTGAAAGTCTCCTGCCAGTGCCAAGAGCTGTGGTGAGTTGTGTGTCTGGGCCCATCCCTGCCGCGCTTCTCCAGATCTCTGCCTGTCCCTGCCTCCATCTCCTTTTCAGGCTCTCTGGCTCCCTGAAGTTTTTGCTCTTCTGCCAACACTGCCCTGTATCTTGTTGCCTTCTACATTTCCTTTCTATATCTCTCCCTTTTTGTCTCCCCACCTGTTACTGTTTCATTCTTCCCACACAGCCTTCTTCCCCCTTTCTTGGGAAAATTGCAGTTCTGGGTCTCCCTCTACCCAGTGACCTGTGTCTGTTTGGGGTGACCCCTTCTGCTCTGCATTGCATTGCTCTTCCAATGTCCCTTCCTTGGGGCTGTCGTCACGCTCCCTCTCCCAATGTTTAACTTCTTACCTGTACTGCCAGTACCCCATTGCTTTCTAAATTTTCTCCCTACGTCTACATTTAACCAGTTCCCTGTCTGTGTTTTATTAATTCATGCCTGTCTTCTACTTCATTGCTTTTAAAATTTTGTTTCAACTATTTAATTTTTTTTTTGCCTCTCTGTTCTTCATCCCTTTACTTTTTAATTTTTCTTACTTAGTCAAATTTTATCCAGTTTGCTGTCTCTATTTTTCAATTTTTTTCCTGTCTGTCTCTTACCACATCACTTTCAAAATTCTCTTGGTATGCCTACTTTTATGAAGCTGCTAATCCCTATTTTTAATTGTTCTTTGTCAGTCATGTACCCCTTGGCTTTAAAATTAAGTTCGCTGTTCCTATTTTAAAATTTTATTTCTTTATCTCCCTAATTGCTGTTGCTTCCTAAAAGTTCTGTCTATTTTTATCCTATTTGCTGTGTTTATTTGTTAATTTTTTCCTGCTCTCCTTAGTGCCATTGCTTTTTAAATTTTCTTTCAACATCTTGGTTTTAATTCACAGCCCCTATTTTTAAATGTTTTTCTGTTGTTTCCCTAATCCCTATTGTTTATTAAATTTTCTACTTCTATCACATGCGCTGGATTTATTTTGTCTCTTTTCTTAGTTCCTTTGCTTTTTAGATTCTCTTTCTATGTGTCTGTTTTAGATTACTGTCCCTATTTTATAATTTTCCCCCTTTATTTCCCTAATCTCCATTGTTTTTAAATTTTCTACTTTTATCTCCTTTGTTGCCTTTATTTTTGAATTATTTTTCCTCATTTTTCCTTAGTGCCATTGCTTTTTAGATTTTCTTTCTATGTCTCCACTTTAGTTCACAGTCACTACTTTCTAATTTGTGGCACGCGATGCAGATCAATGTGCTTTGTGCTGCTGCTGTGCTCACTGCTGCTTCCGGTAACGAAATGCCGCAGCTGATGACTCGAAGATCCGGTAGGAAAAACCTAACAGTACAATGTACACTGTTAAGCAGGTATTCTTTATTGCGGTGCTGGGCGCACGGGGGATTTCTCCTCCAAACATGTGCACCAGACACCCTGTTACTTTAGGTTAAATACAATCACACATGTAAATATTCATTATATTTTTAAGAACTACTTAGCATATTTATTGCTTTTCTGATAACTAATTAGCATATGTAAATATCTTTCACACATGTCTGTTAGCATCTTTGGGTGGTCTTTGGAGGTCCCAAGATGAAGGCCCATCCTCTTCATCACAGTGTTCGCTGATTGACTTCTGTTTCTGCGCAAACTCATTTCTAGGATCACGTACATCATGTCCTTCAGGTGGTTTGGCTCCGGTCTTGTTGCTCTCTTGGTGCCTCCTTGTCTCTGTAGCTTGGCATGTTTGCCCTCTCAAGGCCGAGCTGTCTGGAGTAGAATTATTTAGGAGTCTCTTTTATCCCACAGTTATCCCAATTATTTGCTGGGAACCAAGACCACTTTTTTTTCACTAAATTATTTTGTCTAATTACTAAGTGATAGCTTGTGCCCATGTCCATCCACTACTTTCCTTAATAAGAAAACAGGGATTAGTGTAACAGTTACATCATTGAATCACTATGCATGCAAGTTACAGTACTAAAGACTACTAAAAACTAGAAAATATTAAGGCTTTTTTGTTATAGTCTTTGTATTGCTGCCTATCTCTGTCCAGTTTACTTTCTGTTTGTTGGAGGTTTTTTTGCCCTTCATTCCTCTGCCTTGCTCTGTGTTCCCTCCCTTTAGCTCCCCCAGTGTCCTGCTGTGTGTTACTGGTCCTTCTCCATGTTGATTTCCCCACCTCCACCCTCCCGTTGCTCTATCCCTCTGTCCTGCTGCATGAAAGTATTTTTTTTTATTCTTCATTTCTGTTCTTCTGCCTGTGGCTGTTTTTTTGTTCTCTGCCTCTTTCCTGCTCCCCACCCTCGCCTTTCTCTTGCTGTCATTCTTTCCTCTTCCCTGTACCTCTGCTTTTTTGTATCCTTGCACCCCACTCCCTCAGTCTCACTCCATCGTGCTGTCTTGCTCCCCATCCCTCTCTCTTCCTTTCTACCTTTCCAATGTGTGTGTCCCTCAGGCCCCCCTTGTATGTGTCCATGTCGCAGTCTTTCTGTCTATACCCTTCTGTCATTCTCCTTCTCTTGCTCTTCTTGGTCTTCTCTCTCTTCCTCTATCCTGCGGCCCATTGCTGTTTTTTCCTCCTCCATCCCTTTGTCCCACTCCCTGTCCTTGTCATTTTGACCTTTGGTCTGCCTCTCATCTTTGCTCGTTTTCTCCGTCTCTGTCCTTTTCCCTGTACCTTTTTCTCTCTGCTCCTCAGTCCTTCTCCCTTATCTTGTTTTTCTCTTTCTGCCATCCCTCTCTTTTTCTCTGTGACCCTGTGTGCTCTTCTGCTTCTCAATTTGCAGTTGTCTTATGTGTCCCCCTTCTCTGTGTCTCTCTTCTGCTGTCCTGCTCCCCAGCCCTACTATTTATTGCTTCACCCCTTGGTCTTGCTCTCAGCCCCTGTTTTCTCTCGTGCTCTGCCTCTCTGCCGTTCTCTCTGTTGCTCTCATTTGCTATCTGTCCCAGCATCCTGATCCCTATCATTCTGTATTTTAAAGTATCTTTCTTTCTGGTGTCCTGTCCCTCAGCTGTTTTTTCAATCACTCTGTCCTTCCTCCTGTCTTTTCCTTGTCCGTCTGGCTTGCTACCCATCATTAATTTTTACTTTCTTTCTCCATCTCTCTGCCTCCATCCGGTCACTCTACTCCTCTCTCTGTCGCCAATGTTTCTTTCTCCATTTCTGCCCTGCTCCCTGTCATTATATTCTCTCTGCCCTAGGTCGAATCTTGGTTCCTGCAAGTGCTTCCTCTTCTCTTGGTGCTCCTACCACCCCATCCCTTGGGCTGTTTGCTTTCTAATGGTAGCTGATGTTGTTCACACATCCTCTGTCTTGCAGTTGTTGGGGTTGACTTGCTGTCTTGGGATCCCATCCTTTTTTCTCCACTAGACTTCTGGAAATTACTATGATTCCCAATCTCAATGTGATACTCTGTTCATGGAGAAAAGTGT
>Ga0065711_1009143_pt1 | contig 17527 bp, 8 predicted proteins | sample Hoacrofraction12_FD_59098 | JGI IMG/M metagenome (GOLD analysis project Ga0065711, IMG submission 59098) | Hoatzin crop microbial communities from Cojedes, Venezuela - Epithelial fraction 12 v2 (version 2) | ecosystem: Host-associated > Birds > Digestive system > Esophagus > Crop | place... | reverse complement strand
AAAAAAAAAAAAAAAAAAAAAAAAGGTGACCAAAATGAGTTGCATGTTCTTTGCAGGGAAAGATGAGAGATTAGGAATTCATGGTTTGGGAAGAAGGGATGGCAAATCCCAGAACCCATTAAGGCTGTGTCAAGCACACAAAGAGAAAGGCGCACACCACCCTAGCCTAAGAAACAGGCAGGCAATAATGAAAATGCAATTTAGTTTCTTTAGGTGGATATTACCTGAACAAAATACATTAGTGAGGAAAAAAGAAAGAGGAACAACTTCTGCAAATGGCATGTGGTATGTTGATTTTCATCATTAATTTAATGCTATCAAAAGGTAGTGACAGCACAAAAGTCCCGAGCCCAGTTTTTATGTACCATTTGAAGCCAGATTGCCTAGTACACTTCTGGGTGCCTCACAACTCAAAACGAAACAGGCTGAGCAGCAAGCCTGTCACACATCCCACACAAGGCTCCATCCAAGGTATGTCATCCACGTCAGGCAAATGGTACCAATTTAGCCTCTAAGCCCTTTCAAGCTGCACAGGCACTGTTATCTGGCATGGAAACTCTTTCTGAGAGACCATCCTCCGCTCCAAATCTACCTCTACAAGAAACAGCACTGCAAGTAGAAATTACCAGGTGTCTTACAAAACAGATTTCAAACAAAGCAGGTATTTCCATAGTGTTCTCTGCTGTTCTATACCTTGACTACAGAAACGGTCTTCTTAAAACCAGTACTACCTAGAACTATGTTGAGCGTTGCCATTTTACTATTTCCACACAACTTTCATCGGTTTAGGAAAGAGAGCACCTCAAAACGCAAGCCATGGTGAGGATCTTTCTGCTACGAACCGTTTCATTTTCCACCCAGTCTGGCCCAACGACACCCCTGAACGAAGAAGAGAGTCTAGCACCACACAGCAGAAGTCTTGTTCTCTGAGGACCTCCTGTACGCTGTAGCCCCGAGGCTGGCATGTCCTTAGTACAGGCTTCTCAGGACAGATCCTTCCTGACTTTTATTTAAGCAGCAGCACCGTTTCTTCAGACGGCTGCAAGACAGCCCTGGCCACAGCACGGTCAGATTTGCCTTCATGGTGCTGTCACGCATCACGGGCATGTGCTGTGGTATGCCAATCACAACGAGCAAAGTTCTACATTTCAGACTTTACACTTTGCATATCTGTACAATATGAGGAATGATTACACATTGTTATTGATGAGATAACTTCCCAGATTAATAATGGAGTCCAGTTTCTTGAATATCTCCATGACTACCAATTCCAAGACTCTAAAAACAAGGCAACACGCTTTTCAACAAGGAGAAGGTGAAATCTGCGAAAGCTGTAAAAAATATACTATATATGTATGAGTGCACACACACACATTTTTCTTTGGGGTCCTTTTTATCTGACTTCTGAGCCCCGTGAATCACCTTTTCTTGTTTTTCTTTATACAGGCCAGAAACTTGCTTTAAAAAATACAAATAAAACCTCAAATGCTTTCATTGTCGTGTGACTCCACCAGATGCATTTTTAAGAAAAAGTCATAGAATCACAGAATGCTTTGGGTTGGAAGGGACCTTTAGAAGTCATCTAGCCCAGTCCCCCTGCAGTGAGCAGGGACATCTTCAACTACATGAGGTTGCTCAGAGCCCCGTCCAACCTGGCCTGGAAGGCATGGGGCATCCACCACCTCTCTGGGCAACCTGTGCCAGTGTTTCACCAGCCTCATTGTAAAAAATGTCTTCCTTATATCTAATCTAAATCTACCCTCCTTTAGGTTAAAGCCATTACCCCCTGTCCTATCATAACAGGCGCCACTAAAAAGATTGTCCCCACCTTTCCTATAGGCCCCCTTAAGTACTGGAAGGCTGCTGTAAGGTCTCCACGGAGCCTTTCCTTCTCCAGGCTGAACAGCCCCAACTCTCTCAACCTGTCCTCACAGAAGAGGTTCTCCAGCACTCTGATCATTTCTGTGGCCTCCTTTGGACCCGCTCCAAAAGCTCCATGTCCTTCTTGTGCTGAGGGCTCCGGAGCTGGACGGAGGACTCCAGGCGGGGTCTCACCAGAGCGGAGCAGAGGGGCAGAATCCCCTCCCTCGACCTGCTGGCCACACTGCTTTTGATGCAGCTCAGCATACAGTTCGCTTTCTGGGCTGTGAGCACACATTGTTGGCTCATGCCCAGCTTTTCATCCACCAGTACCCCCAAGTCCTTCTCGGCAGGGCTGTTCTCAATCCCTTCATCCCCCAGCCTGTACTGATACCAGGGGTTGCCCCGACCCAGGTGCAGGACCTTGCACTTGGCTTTGTTGAACCTCATAAGGTTCACACAGGCTGACCTCTCCAGCTTGTCCAGGTCTCTTTGGATGACATTCCATCCTTCTGGTGTGTACTTTACTCTGTAAAATCATGCCATGTTCTGCTGGCTATTTGAGTATTTCAAAACTCCTAAGAAACTCCCTAACCAACGGAGATGGGTAAGGCCTCCTTGGCAGAATAAGGCACATAACGCACACTAGTTCAGGGGACTCTTGCAAAGAATTAAAGCAGCTTTAACTGCCAGCCAAATAGGAGGCAGGGAATAATGGCCTTCTCTCAAGTGAGAAAATAAAACGCTGATGCCACACTCGTAGCAGTGCACATCAGATGACTTTGTGGAACTAGGTATGGTGAGAAAAGTCACCCGTCAAGTGTACAGATGATCTAGTCGAGACAGAGAAAGGCGACGTGATACTCTCGCTTGTTTGCTCCCCCTGCCCCTGTGCCATCTGAAACCGTATCCTCCATCTGCATGTGCAATGTGTTTGGCAACCCCAGCAGTCTAATCGAAGCTCTGCACCCAGTTCACCTGAGCTCGCAGCTCCAGGCTTCCCTTAGGGCGCACAGACCCGCGAGCCCTCGCCTTCACTTTTCAGCAGATTGGGACGGCGCAGAGAAGGGAAATCGTACGAGCCGGTTTGTGCCTATTGAAAACTCAGCTGGAACAGCCTGAGCTCTCTGGGGATGCCCTCCCTCCATTGTGTCTTGGCTGGGATGGAGCAAAGGTCCTTTTTTCCTCTTATTTCACAGGAAATAGATAACTGCAACCCTTCCTCCTAGCTATTTTCACGACCACACCAAGACATTCCTTACCACAGGCGCTGATTTAAACTCTGTTGATACCCCTAAATTCTCCTCGCCACAACCGCATCAGCAGCCACGGTACCCAGTTTTCACGGCAGCCACGTGCCAGCCTTACACCTGGGGCCCTGGCTGTGCTGGCCAGCATAGCAGGGCTTAAATCAGAGCTGCCTGCTCCACGGGGAAAGGAGGATATTTAGCAAACCACCTCCAACATCACACTCCTTTGCCTGTTTGTTAGAGTGGGCTGCAAAAGATAGAAGAGAGGGCAGCAAACAGCAGAGGAGGGGGAAAGAGGGAGGGAGGGTAGGAAAGCAAGACGTACAGGGAGGAAGGCTGGGGGGAAGGATATGCTCTGCTACAGAGAATCCTGTCAGGATGCAACTTATTTTCATTCTGCGCGGGAGTATAATGGTGCACTGCCCGAGCTCTCTCAATAGCTGTTTTGAAGCGAACCAGGCTGGTATGTCTTTAATTTATCATTTCATTATGAAACGGTTTCCCTTCCAAGAAGCCTTCAAGTCAGGAAGCTCTGTCTGCCCACACAGGAAATTCCTTTGCAGCAACTTCCCCAAAAAGGAAATTTCCCTCAGAAGTGAGCCCAGCTCATGCCTTTGAGCCGAGCTGTTTGAAGAGACTCTGGCATGCAAGCCCCGCAAACACCCCTGCCTGCTTACTGCTGCCGGCATGCCGGGATCAGCGGCTCTGCCCTCGCACAGGCCTGCAGAGACCCCACCGCACCCGGCTTTCCTCCTGCTCCCCCCTCCCCAAAGACAGCCCAGAGCACTTGGAAGAGACGAGTTGCCGAGCTTATAATAGCAAAAAAAAAATCTCTGTTCAGGAGGGAGGCACAGGACACACAGAGAGCTGCGAAAGAGCAGGGGAAGAGGAAGGAGAAGCTGTAGCAAACTTCCCAAATTCCTCTAATGCCCTGCTTGGAAAAATCTGCACCATATCTTAGATCTCTTCCGATGGCATGCCGCAGACTGCGCTCTGCCCCTTACAAGTGTTATGGGTTTTATTTTATGAACTTTTGCAGTGAAGACTCGCAAGCAAAGGAGAAAGGAGGGGAGAATACATAGAGGGAAGGAGGGGAACCACGTTTACAAAAATGAATCTCACAGACATCTTGTGAATCATTAAGTGGGAGAGAGCCAAGAACATCCAGGCCAGAATGAATAAAAATATACGGTATTTTATGAAGCACCTTAGCAAAGGGGACACAGATCAGAAGCACTGCCAGACTTCCAGTAAGTTTTTAATTTACTATTTGAAATCACAAGTAATACTGAATAATAACTTTTTTTAATGACTACGCCCAGAAATCCAAACTGTTGTTTGGGGCAAGAGAGGAAGCAGAACTAAAATTTGTGTTACACTTCACATGGATGAGACCGGGCCACAGAAGGGGCACAGGCCCAACTGGATCTTGGACTGGACGACAGAAGGAAAAGAAAGCAACCCTTTGCTGGCATGTGGGAGAAACAAGGGCTGGGGATAACAGAATCGCATACGGGGGGTGATCACAATCCACCGGGGGCCTGCACGCTAGGGAGAGAGACTCTGCACATTTGTCCCTCAGTCTCCACTCCAGAATTTACTTTGATAAATTTGATGGGGGAGATCTGGCCCTCCAAGCCGAAGCTCCAGCAGGTGGCTGCCTGCCTTCCTCTCCCATTCCCTCCCTCACCAGAAAGCTTTGCCCTGTTCTCTCGCCAGCTAATTTACATGACTTTTTTTTTTCCCCCTGTTGCTGCCCTTGGCATTACATTCAGTGATTCAGTCAGCTGTTGTGTAAAGAGACTTTTGTCAGAATTGCTTAAAGGCAAATCCCCCCACTTAACTTTTATCCGTGGCCTCTAGCTGATGAGTTAGTTCTCACCTAAAAGAGCCCGCTGGCGTAGCATATGCATACTGAATATGTATCTGCTTGGATGGCGTCCACACTACTGTCAAATCACTGGAGATGGTTACGAGACGGGGCGAAACAGAAAAACTGCCATAGCAGAAGAGATCACTGACCCATCTAGCCAAATGTCTTCAGTAGTGGCTGCATAAGCAGAAAGTATAAGGAATAAGGAAACATTAAACAATCTCTTCTATAATAGATATTGCTTATCTCAGTCTCTGCTAATCTGTGGTTTAAGGACGTCATGAGCTGTGGTTGCATCCAGGTCCAGGCCACTGTTTCAGTACTCATCAAAATGGCCTATCCCTCCCTCCACAGGTTTATCTGGTTCCTTTTAGAGATCCATTTACACCTTTGGCCCTTAAAACATCTTCCTGCAATGATTTCCTCCATGTCGCGATGCATCCTCAGCCTTCTTTCTTTTAGACATATTGCCCAATGATTTATCTCAGATCTCTGGATTTGCTGTTCTGTGAGGAACTGTGAATAATCATTCCCTGTTCACCTTCTCCATACCAAGTATGATTTCACAGCCACATGATAACATTCTCCCTGCCAACCCATTCACTTGCAAAACTGTCTTTTCCTCAAACTGCAGTGTCCTATCCCCACCTCTAGTCTCCTGGGAATGGCAAAACTGGGGAAGCAGTCTGTTCTAGCTAGGTCCCCTATCATATTAAAAATGACCGGGTGGATGAGACTGCCACACCCTGAGTAAGATTGAGTTTGAACAAACTCAAGATGTCAAGAAACCTCTCTATAAGTTCATGAGCTCCAACAAGACTGTGTTAGAACGTCAACTTCCTAACAATTCTGGTGCAACGCAGAGCTGCTAAACAAATTTGAGACTGGTGACTGATTTTTGACAAGCACCTTTGCTTAACTCTACAGTCAAGGGACATTTACAGGTTTTACTGTAAAACCACATGAAAAAGTCATGAGCTAGTCACATCAATAATTGTTTTCTGCTGAACAACCGCAACATCTTTCCGGATGAGATTTCCCTGTATTGTGACCCCATGAGTTGCTGTCTCTCCAGAAGAATTCAGAAAATATTATTAAAATAAGAATAATTTACTTTTGTCTCAATTCTGAGTTGCACTGGGAGCAGTTAATTTAGTAGATGACCATAATTTCAAGTGGTAAAGACACGCTGGGCATTTTATTCATACAGCGAAAGATGATGTCCCTGCTCTTCCAGTTGCCAGGATCTATTAAAGTGTGGCTGTCCTGAGGCTCAAATTATACGAAGCATATGTGTAATTTAGAGCTGGTTAAGAGACAGGTTTTGTGCTACTAACTGTATTTTTACAGCCTTTACATTGTTGATGTTACACCAGCTTCTAGAATTGTACAGTGAAAATGCTTCAGAGTGGGGGCCCAGACATTTCAGGATATAATGATCAGCGTGAGCTACATTTATTCACAATAGGTTATACCACTCTGATTATTTCAGCTTCCAAAGCGATGCCAAGACTGTTTGTGGATTAGCCTTCACATTAGTTGTCTTCGGGAAGTGGCCCATGGAGTGCACTCAGGAAGACAGCACTAAATGCAGCTGACTGAGCCCCATCTACAATTTTAAGCCAACTTAAGAGATTTCAAACCATATATAATACTGACTCTGTACACTCGATACGGCAAAAACAGATTGAAAGGCCGGTTCCAGTCTGGGCCTCTAGTCTCAAACACAGGCTAACCCACAGGTGCCTGCCTGACGCAGCAGAGACGTGGCGAGGACAGCACTGCGAGCCTGCTGGGCAGCGCACGTGGCACAAAAGGTGCCTCCCACCATCTTCTGCATCCTTTTTTTCTGATCATAGGCAGTAATTTTACAACTTTGCCTAAAAGAAATGGTTGTAACACGTTGTTAAGTGTTAATTAGCGTCAAGAGAAAAAGGAAGAGTAACAGTCTCTCTGCATAAAACCTAAGTACTTGAGCAAGCCTCCTTCCTGCAGGATCTAAATATGCACATGTACACAGAGATACACGATGTGTGTTAGATTTAAAAAAAAAAAATCCAAAACCTCTCAGCTTTGAAATAAATTTTGATTATTAACTCTTTTCTGAGTTCAGGTGGGAGTTTTTGTGCACACGTGTTCTCACTGCAAACGATGGAGCACCAGAAAGGCCATGGGTGAGAAGCTGTGCTCTCAGGGCTATTCTGGACTAGCTGGATTCTCCCAGAACTCTTACAAAAAAATCATTAATTATGGAGAACTCACCGCAACACTGCATATCCAACCAATTTGAAAGACACCTGGATTTACTTCTGGGTGTTCTGTTGAACTGAATCAGCCACCAAACTTTCTGAGATTCAGCCATCGCTACTGCACAGACTGATAACAGTGGGCAGGAGGCCAACAGCAACTACTGACCCCTTTAACTGCCCAGCTGCTTCGGGTCTGCCCATCGCCAACACAGCCCATCTCGATGTCACCGTTACCTCTGCTGTCACCCCCAGTCCCTCCGCTTGTTTTGCATTCCGCATGATTTTAAAACTGAGAGAGGGTGTAAAAATTGGAGGAGGACTGTAAATGTTCCAGCTCTCGCAGACATTGAGTGTCCCTATTTTGCTGAGCTCCAAGGCTCCAAATCCTGCACCAAACCTTGAACAACTTCTACCACACGTGAACTACTCACTGCTACCCCACACCATGCGTCGCATCCCTGAGAACAACACAAAGTGGAAGTAGAGAATGACTCCTGCAATTTAGTTATGCTCACTTTCATCAAGTGAAAACCACCAAGCAAGCTGTACAGCTGTGGTGAAACATGCCCCGTGTGTTTAATAACAATATTTGTCACCACTGTCTATTAGTATTTAAAGAGCAGTAAAAAAAAAAACAAAAAAACCCCTCTAATAAAAAGATCAAGGTGCCTTAAACAATCACACACCCAGCAACACAGTAATGACTACCCAGAGTATTGCAGCTAAAAGCCCAGAGGTAATAAGACTACTAAGGAAGTTTCCAAGGAAGCAAGATACAAAGAAGTATGACACTGAAAAAAAAAAGGGGAACAAAGAAGTATCTGTGTACAGAGGGGTTTTTCTGACAAAATGCCTTCACTGAAGCACAGAGAGGAAGCGAAAGCTAGCAAGGATGTTAAAAATTGAAGGAGACTGATTGCTTGGAAGAAATCAGAACGAAAGAGAGAATAGGAAGGAGGAACTTACATACAGAAAGGGAGATTTCCCCCACTAGGAAATAGACAAGGACCCACTCAAGCGGCAGAACTGAAATGAGTAACTGGTTTGTGGACCAGCAGGGACCGGGGCTACTTCCTTCTGCAATACCGAGAAGGAGGAAGTAGAAAGGGAGAAATTCTCAGTACAGCATAAAACCAAAGAGGCACAGTCGTTCCTTCGTCTGTCTTCCCCCAAACGTTGGTCAAATAAGTAGAAGTACAGCGCAAACCTACACGTTTACTCACACTCACACCTGTGCTGGACAAAACCGTGGGAGCTGCTGAAGTCATTGAGACAACTCCTACCCATTTCAGCAGGTCCACAAGGTCACTCTTTTTTCACACTGCAAGCATCTATTAAGCTGGCTCGACAAGCCATTTCTGGCTCAGTCCCATCGTTTCCACCTAGGACTTGCGCAATTTTACTCATGAGGGTCACAGAATCACAGAATGCTCGGGGCTGGAAGGGACCTCTGTGGGTCATCTTTCTGAACCCTCCCATTGCCACCTCTATTTTTGTTGTTAGTGTCCAGGGTGGCAGAACCGTGAGCTCCAAAGTCTGTACAGAGGGAGGATTTAAATATCACGGAATCTCTCTGCTGGCTTGAGTTGATGGAAACGTTCTTTAAAGCTCAGCATCAAAGCATTTACTTTATAAGCTGCAAGCCTTGGTTCTTGTGCCAGCAGCAACTTCTCTCCATAATTAATTAATACCGTATTAATTGTGCATGTTCCACAGGCCTGTTGAGGAGGTGTGGCAAGGCCTGCACACGCAGATCAACCTTCCTGGTGCAGTCAAGAGAGGAGCATAGGAGGGAGAAGGTAAAACCCCTTCAGGTAGCTACAAGGGAAAATGGAGTACAAGCGACACGCTCAGTGTTTGAGGACGGGTGCGCGCCGAGCAGCATTCCACCGAACAACGAAGGATACGGGCAAGGAGGGATCTTCCACCAGCTGCACCCTTGTGCAATCTGTTCGGCTCTGGGCCAGCTGGGAGCACAACCAGCGGGCCAAGAGGAGGGGCCCACGGCAGCTGAGTGCCCTCGCGGGCAGGATTTGGCCACAAGTCATAAGATTCTGTGAAACCACTGGAATGAGAAAGGGGGAGGAGGAGGAGGAAAAGGGAGATTGTTCGGCCTCCTCTCTGCTGTGCTGGGCCTCAGCTCTCCACTAATCCCCACCACTGGGGAAGCCGCACCCTCGCCCTTGTAGGGGCTTTGGCCACAGTGCAACAGGGGCTATGCAGGACCAGGAGCCCACCGTGAGCACCTCACCCCCCACCCCAGGAACACCAGGGAGAGCGCTCACGACAGGAACAAGTGAGAGGAGAGGATGCCCCAGCCACTAACAGCCCCTGGGAAGAAGGCCATCCCCAGACGTGCCTTGGGGTTTGGCTGGACACACCTGCCCATCGGCAGCCACGCAGGACACGCCAGCCTCCAAGCAGACCCTTCCCCCACGTAGGACAGAAACCAAGGTCTAATCAAGGTCGAAGTGCTGATCAAGGTGATTGATGAAGCAGACTCATCTGCTATAAAACAATCAAACTAGTGGACACATATATATTTTCAATCGTAATCTGACTGACGGGTACAGCTGGCCTGAAATCTAACCTGCAGAGACATTTTCACACTAACTCTTGCACCAAATTTATTACTCTCTATAAATTTTTGTGTAGGTAAACGATTATTTGTTTTTCTGAAGGTACTGCGCCTTTGGTGGTGTTAAAAGAACAAAGAAAAGCAGGACTGGCAAAGGAAGATGTTAGCAAGAGTCCGAAATGAAAGGCACGAAATTCAAAATACACAAAACAGAACCATAAAAAGGGGGGAGCTAATGCATAAAATTCAGAAGGTTTATAAACCAACTGCACAAAATTGTCCCAGCAACTTACTTTTAGAAAAAAGGGAATTTATGTCTAACTATGAATTTGCTACAGCACATCCACAGAAAAAGTGAAAAAAAGCAGATGAAGAGCATGCTACTTTTCCTGAGATGACAAAGCACCTTAACAAACTATATATAGAAAGAGAAGCACTAAAATACAGGCACATGGCAAAAGCATTACAAATTCTGCTTAAAGCAGGTAATACTATTCCCTCATGAGGAAGGCAGAATGCAATTTATGTTTACCATATAAAAAGGAGATTTTTTTCTTTTACAGTGCTGTGAGAAGGATGAGCAGAAATAAACAGATGTCTAAACTTTACATAATTAAATGTACAGATGCAGATTAAAATCTTAATTTGTTGACCTGGAGAGACAACGGTTGCCAAACCTAAGACTCTTATCCTGCACTGTCCCTTTCTTTCAACAGTCAGAAAGAAAGGCTAAACAAATCTCCCTACATTTTTAAAAAATAAAAAGGTAGCTATTTATAGCTGCATTTATTGGAGCTGTTTCCTTATCAGGAAGTATGTAGCTGGGAATTACTGTCTGCCTACATCGGAAATTCTTTCAGGGATACAAAAACCCAAAAAGGAAATTTCCCTTCAAAAATATTCTGTGTTTTTTTGCTGCTGGTGGGTTTAAAATAAAATGTCAGTGCTCTGACCAGGTCACAGCCCCTTCGGGAGGTTTGTTCAGCAAACAAGAAGCTTTAAGACACCTGAGAGAAACAAAAAAAATGCTTCTAGAGAACTGAAAGAGGGAGAATGCTGAGAACATATTAATAAGTTAAGAAAATAAACCCTTTTTGCAGGATGCTGAGATAGTGCAATTTCATTATCAGCATTATAGCATTTTCCTCTGAAATGAGTACGTTCCCAGAGCTTATGCTTACCAGAAAGCATGTGCAAAATACCTCACTCCAGCAAAGAGCTGACTCTCAGGGTGCTGACTACAGCCAGCTTGTTCAGGCCAGGTCTTTCTTGTGGGCAGTACAGCTGTCAGACCCTCATGGCTGAACTCCTGGCACCAACTCGCTGCTTTCTCCTCCGCGCCCAGGGCACGCCCGGCGGTGCACAGTCCAACAGCCAGTGATACCACTCCTCCTTTGAGAAGGGAGTACACAGTGCCAGAGACCCACACTGGGGTACCACCCCCTCCTGCATGCCACAGCACCAGGACGGGGCAAAGGCCATGCAGGACATGGGTACAATATTGTTTGCCCGCAGTACAGGTCCAGCTTTTTGTGGCACATGGGGTCCAGCGCTACAAGTAACCGTGGGACTTGNACAGTGAATCTCNGGCTACAAGGATCCACTCAGGAAACTCTCCANTAGGAAGACTTGCNCTGTCTCCAAATCAACCCCCTTCCACGGACTGCAGAACACCCCATACTAAGGCTGTGGACTCTAAAGGCAGGAAGGATATGTTGGTTAATCATTAGAGATGGTAATTTCACTTTAACTTGTCACAGTGTAATTTAACATTTCATTTTCTGGTCTGTATAATTGCCGTAGAGCTACTTGACTCTGCTGCCAGTGCAGAATGGACACTTTTTTTTCCAGTGGGATGCAAAGGTATACGGAGATCAAAACCAGACAGGCATACGCAGCAAATAAAGCAGGGTGCTTAGGGCTATTCCCAGGGTATGATTTTTATGCATAAAATTCATAAGCAAAGACTTGGAGCTGAGCAAGTACCCTAATGCTTTGACTCTAGAAAGCCAGTCAATGGTGACTGTTTATTAGCTCGCAACATCACCAACCGCATGCCTACTAAATACACAAATCACTCACAACTTCTTGAACGAGGATCACTGCTGCATTCATAGCAGCGTGCTAGTCCTGCACAAAACAGTTTACGTGAGGAGTGAGCACATTTAAACACATTCATCCCATAAAGCCAGCGCACAAGCATCCACAGCGGTGGAATGGCTGATGCACAAGTGCTTCCCCCTCCCAAGTATCTTTGGAAAACAATCTTGAGAAGAGGCTCTTGGCTGAGGTGTCGGACTGGGTCTCCAAATCTGGATGGAATCACTTTACCAAAAATTTCTTCATCGAACTTACAAATCATTTAGTCCAGCAGTAAAATGGGGAGTTGTAAAATGGGTGTAAAATCTCGTTTAATGGAGATTTTGTCAAGCTGTATTTGTTAAGCACCAGAAGGACTGCCAGCACAGGAGAGAGAAGATATACAAGTAGAGCAGAAGGAAATCCAGTCTCTCAAAGGGCATCAAATAATTGCCTTCTCTCTCTCTGTGTATATTCCCGGTACCACGAAGCTGCAGCAGGTTTCTCCTCACACGCTGTGTGCCCCTCTCGATGCTGGACAGTGGTGCTCTGTTCCAACGTCCAGAGGCTCAGCTCTGGTTTTTACCAGGGGAGTGGACACTGCATGCACGCTATGTTGTTTCCACAGGGGTTTCTGCCACACTTGTGTTTCATTGCAAGGCGCTCACCACACAATGGTTTGTTATTGTGGAGTTGTTAGTCATGGCTTGCACGCAGTTTCTCTTCTGTGTTTTCTTTAATCGCAGGGCTATTTATGAATGCTGGGATCTTTACATTAATTTTATTTAAAAAAAAAACATAGAAGCATTTGTAATGCAACACAAATGAAAAATTAAACAGACATTTGGGATGGAAAGAGAAAAGCAAGCTAATTTTAGGTTCACTGATCTTGACAGCGCCCCTTTAAGACAAAGCTAAAAATGCTTCAAACCCAGCAATACCATAAATGTCCTGCTGCTTTTGCTTCTCCGTCCTCCCAAAGTTTTCCAGGGGAATTCCACAAGGGATCGGCCTGAATCCCAGATTAAAGTGACACGGCTCCATTTTCCCTCTGAACAGAGGTGAGTCTGTTTCGAAGATTTAAAATCCTGAAGTGAAGCTTTCCAGGAGGTTAAAAGACTGGCTCAGCACCACTGGGACTCCCACACTGCCAGCTCTCCGCACACCGAAGCACAGGTCTCTCGCCCTCCCACCTCAGGACTGCTTTGCAAGTTCCCACCGGGGCAGGAAGGATCTCATCCCTCCACACACTTCCACTGGGGACCAGCAGTGCAGGAAACCGCTCTGTTAACTCTTGTCTGGGTAACAACCAGGTACATTTGGGGAGGGGTGGGGGGGCAAAGCACTTAACTCTCAAATACTCTCTCAAGAAGCAGAAACCAGGTCACAGCGCTGGCCCTTTACAACAAGTTTTTTCACACTTAACCTGGATGCCTCTGCCACAGCCACCAGGCAACAGTCAGCAGCGAACAGAGTGAGGGTTCAGTTCGCCAGCTGTTTACATCAAGGGCGACAACTGAGGCGGCCCTGAGTCACGCCGATGCAAACCCAGTGACAAGGTGCTCAGCTTCCCACAGGTGATGAACAAACACCATGCCAGAAAAATGTAAAGCAGGATTTTCCTGATCCAAAGGCCACAGCTTTCCCAGCCGGATCAGTAATGAGGATTCACTCTTCCCAGTCCAATATATTCCAGATAAAGCTCTTTCAAGTGAAACGGTAGCATCTATATTGCACCCAGCTATGATGCAAGAGTGAATCTGAGACTGGGCTTCCCACCCATCCAAACTGTCTCTCTGTATGATCGCTTCATATGTGCAGTGAGAGACAAAGATGCAACATCAGGAAGATTAAATACTGCAAACAGTCAGCTGGTAGCAAGCAGTGCTACCGTCCTGGCTTTTTTTATTTTTTTTTGTAGTGGGTTGGAATTGATTAAAAAAGGACTAGCTACCCAGAGAGAGAATGAAGTATAAGGTGAAAAGCAGATTAGGAGGAAAGGCAAGTATATAAAGGACAGTAAGAGTGAGGAACAAGGCTTAAGTGGCCATAATGCCAGACAAGAGCAAAGACGCAGCTGGGAAGAAGCCAATCATCTGAGAGGAAGCCAGTCCAGATTCCACTAAAATCAGTGGGAATTTAAGCACTCATTTCAGTGGGACCAGGATTAGTCTCAGAGTCATTAATTTGACATTCTGGCCACCTCTCACAGTCCCTTTGTCTTATGCAGCTTTTATTTTATTTTCTTTGTATGTGCGTCAGTCAGTTTTGTTCCACAAAGATCCTTCCAAAGCAAATATTTTTATTGCTTGCTGTTCTAAATGTGGCTTACGGTGAAGGGCTTTTTTTCCTGTCTCACTACATACTTTCAGTTCAATGCATTGAATATTCTAGTAACTAAACAACAATATGCTTAATGCTTCGAAGTGGCTTTCCAGCTGCTAGCCAAAATTGTAGAATAATTAACAGGTGCCAAAGGATTAATAAAAGGAGCAGCATAATTAATAGACACTATACAGAAAAAATGGATCCTTGGCAACCCTGACAGTGTTGTTGCTTCCTCCTCCTTCTCTTAATTGTTTCCTGCATTCCTTTAAAAAAAAAAAAGTGGAAAGAAGAAAACTGGTGCCCTTAAAACACAAATGATGTATATAAGCAACAATGTGTGATCGGGAGAAAGAAATTCGTAATAACCTGCTTTCAGGTCTGTTAAATGCCTTCATTTAAAGAACCTGCCCAACTGAGAGTGCAACTGCCTGGCCTGCCCTGCCACTCACGTCCAAACTCCAGGGTTATACAGAGGGCTTTTTTGCAGAGTGTGGTACAGCTCAGGTCACAGAGATGTCGAACCAATACAGAGCCACTGGACTGTTCCCCACTGAATCAGAGTATTAAATACCAATATAAACAGGCATGCAGAAACATTCCTACGAAACACTTGCTAAAAACTTAAAAGCCTTTAATGCAATCATCGCAGAAAGCTGAACAAATTTGCCTTCTGTCCTCCTTGAAGAGGGCAGTAGAACAGACAGTAATTACAAGGGATGCAGAGATACTGAAATAAAAAAACGTGATCTCACTAGCTGTATGTGACCAGGTCTGGATCATCATCAAAATCAGCTGTAGCCTGGAACACTAGAAAAGCAAAGACCAGAAATCAAGCCCACATTTGAAACTAGAAGTACTCAAACGATTTTACAAAGAGGTCTTCAGCTTTCTGCACCACCACGACACCCCAAAAAGTAAGCGCAGTCAAGATGACAAGAACACTGCAGTCCCAATGTAAAAGTTCTCCCCTACGAGGTGATGCATGTACCCCGACATCTACAGCGTGCCATTTTACTCTGAACATCAGCGCATGCTGTTGTGGGTTCAGAAAAAAGCAACAGCAAGAAAAATCAGTTGCTGCCAAGAATAATTGCTTGTGAGTACAGAAAAGCACAGGAAAGTATGTGCAGTGTGCCTTGCTATGACAATGGGCTGCAGGCGTATGAAGGATGCCAACACTAAAGCAAGAAGAGCAATTAGTTCAGAGGAAGAAATGAACTCTTGTTCATACTTGTATCAATAGAAAACACTGTGAAATCTTTGCCCATGAGGTCCATCTCCCTAAACAAACACACATGCGTTCCCAAGGGAAGATGCCCTTCAGAGATAAAAATCAGACTGTACAAATGGACACAAACGTGAAAGGGGGAATGCTGCTGCACAGGATCCGAGCACACAACCAGTCCTTTTTCAGCACTGATATTTCTGTGTCTCTTGTTGAAGTTCTGTGTTGAAGGAGATAAACAAAACCACGAAGCCTTTAGCACATATTTACAGTTGCTGTTGCACAAGGCAAACCACCTTATTGTCATCTTGCACACTACAAAAAAGGAAAAAGCTATTTTCTCTCTGATTCAGAGCATATTAATAGACACATGGAAAGGCTCTCATATCCATCTCTTAAATGCTGTATCCTCTATCCAGTTCCAAGAACTTTTTACCACAAGGTATTGGCCATCGCACAAAATGAGTAACTTGTGCTAGACAAGACAAAAAGATTGGTTTTAATTAAAAAAAGAGAGAGAACTTGCTCTCCATGGTAATACAGAGTAAGTTTCCTCAGAGTTACGGGGCATGCAAATACTTTCAGGACTTCCACCGATCTCAGTGTTCTTCATTATCACAATATCTGGACAGGCACTGTGCTAATTTTCACAACTTTTAAGAGTCTTTGCACTCAAGTTTTTTTCCATTTTACAACGGGTAAACTAAAACAAGATGTCCAAGGTCACAGAAGGCACCAAGGGCATCGCCGTGTGTGAGAGCTGAACTTGCTTCTCTTGACTCCCCAGTAAACACCTCCATTTTCCAAACACTCCTTCTGTCTGCCATCAGTGCAGTCTAGTGGAGATCAGACATGCTGCAAAGCTACCACAGCACGCACACCAGGGAGAAAGAGTGAACTGGAGACCACCGTACTTTCTGACTACATATCTAAAATAGAGGAAAACATCCTCCAGCTCCCTGCTGATAGTTTGTTTACAATGCCTCCAATACTCAGTTACTAGGTAAGAAGTGGATGTTAGGCAAACAAGTATGTTTAAAAGTATGGGTCAAAAATCCCTTACAAAGAACTACAGCATCAGAGAAAGGTATGTATTACCGGAAAATTAGTCTCACTCTTCCAGAGCTTTAAAGTTAAGACTGAATACATTGGACTTCTATACTAGAGGAACAGGGCAGGCTGGAAAGAAAGCAGCTAATTAAAACAATAAAGGCTGTGTGAGAAGGGGAAAGTGCCTTCACATCACCCCCAGGAAGAGGGGTTTCTTTCTATTTCTAGCTGTGTTGACCAAAGATAAGAATTCCTCCTCTGCAGGCTTGTAGCAAAGAGGGATCTGCATGCCAACCTTCTAAAATTTCCACTTCTGCCTTTCCCAGTCTCTGGATGAAATCAGCTCAGCACAGCTGAGATCCATTTGCTCACCAAACAGCGAGAAATAATTCATTGCACCAAAGGAAACTGCTCTACTAATTGTCTTGATACCATTGGCTGTTAGCACCTTCAGAGTGCTCTTAAATGTTAGAAACAGTGAAATTTCTAATAGGAAGGCATAAAACACTGTCTGAATCACTGAGTGTACTTCATGTTCCATCTGAAATGTTTGTCTCTAGTTCTACCTTTGCTTGGGCCAACTGCTGTTTTCAGATGCACCTGTAGCTTTGCTCTTGAACTTTCAAGCTGGCAGAAATGAAGACGTACGGGTTAGGACTGAACTCTGCCTTTATTTCCGTAAATGCCATCAGAATGCCATGGAAACAGAGAATGAGTGGAGGCCTGACAAGCTATCAGCTCTGTGTATGACTGGAGAAACTTACCATATCTCCCTGTTGCATTGGAATGACTGAGGGTTGAGGGAAGTTATTACACTTCACCTCATCAACAAAAACAACAACCAAACACAATCTCAGACCTAGAAAACCCTCAGACTTTGCGGATGTAAACCCAATCTTCACACACAGTACCACAGCCTGAACTAGAAATTAGCTACTTTGCCTGACTTCTAAGGAAGTTTGGATTCAGGACCAAAGCTGTCTCTCAGACATATTGCTTAAAAATAAAAAAAAAAAAGGGGGGGGGGAGTCTATG
>Ga0065711_1039759_pt1 | contig 17529 bp, 8 predicted proteins | sample Hoacrofraction12_FD_59098 | JGI IMG/M metagenome (GOLD analysis project Ga0065711, IMG submission 59098) | Hoatzin crop microbial communities from Cojedes, Venezuela - Epithelial fraction 12 v2 (version 2) | ecosystem: Host-associated > Birds > Digestive system > Esophagus > Crop | place... | reverse complement strand
AAAAAAAAAAAAAAAAAAAAAAGGACTAAAAAGACCCAAAACCAACACGTGGACAAGTCCCTTAATTTTGGAAACTCCACAAAATTTGCATGCATCCATGAGTCTTTTGTGTCCACACAGGAACTCATTAACCCTTTGTGATATTCTATGATTTAGATTTATTTTATTTTTATCTAGAGTATTCCTAGGCTCTAGGTTTTCAATGTGTCACTGTATATTTCAAACAACATCAAAAAGACCCTTCTGAAATCTGTAGTATCTTTAGAAATTTTTACAAATGTAAAATAGCATCAAAAGTACCAAGATGCTGAAATCTGTCTCTGTGATCACTTTCAGATATTTGACAGTATCACAGAGACTGAGGGATCTGTGTTACTAAAAAAGAAAATTCTCTATGACTTAGGTTATCTATTTTAAAAATTGGGATTTGGCTGAAAGGAGTTGTAAAAACAGAAACAAGCCAGAATAAGCCACGAGTTTTACTTCTTGTCCATTCTTTTCCCCATCACTCCGGGAGGGGGGGGACACGACAAAGGGGAGTGATGGGTAAGTGGCTCTCTGATGCTTACTTGCCAGCTGCCAGGTTGAACCACAAAATAGGCAGATATGGCCATTATGTGAGAAAATGGAGGAGGGCAAGGATATCTGGCATTCTTTCTATATAACCCTGAAAACAGAGCAAAATTAGTGGGTTTGCAAAGAAGAGTTCCAGATTCAGCTCATCTAAAAAATGTACAGGAGGAGATTTGAAACTTAGAGGTAGTGTTCAGGGGGGCTAGGGAGAGCTTATATACCAAGTCTTCCTGTAGGTCATTACATGAACTAAAAAAATGTCTTATTTGTGTCTGTTTCTGAGAAGTTTTAGGACTCTAATAATCAGTTATTTAGTATGCCTTAAAAAAGGTCTTTCATTTACAGGAAAACTTTCTATGCAGGTCTTTTCAGGAATCTCTTACTGTCGAATAACTTCTGTGTTCAATACAGTGCTAATTTAGCCACTAATACTCTATAGACAAACTCTTTGGGATTTGTCTGTGTGGGGCTTCTTGCAAGATTAATTCTGGCTTCTTTTTCTGACCATTCCTTTGGATCCTTGAATGTACCTTTATCTACAGACACTATCTGCATAAAAAAGTTAATACTCTGAGAAAAATGTTTCTCATTTATTCCCAGAGGTTTAAGGGAAACTGATAGTTTTAATGTTTATTTCCATGAGAGTTAGACTGTTTATGAGTTATTTATCCTGAGATTCCTTTTATCCAGTTTTTACTTTCATATATGAACAGTTTATGCTTACTTATGTATATGTGAGAATTTATATTAAAAAACAGAAAAATATATGCATTCTTAAAACTAGACAAAATATTATAGTTATGAGAAATTCAGGCAGGATTTTCTACATAGTAATTGTATTTATTTGACATTATTCTACTGATATGCTTCAGTATCAGAGACAATAATTAATCCAAAATACCTGTGCAACAAGTTCTGCCTTGATGCTGTAGAGGCAACCCGACATTAGGGAAGTTAAAAATGCAGAGCTTAGGAGTCTAGTAACAACATATGTTTAGTTATTCATTACTGCACCTCCTGCTGGCTTTCACAACTTCAAAAGAAAAACTTCTATAAGAGGTTAGCTAGGATTCTTATGTGCTGGTCAATGACTTGCTTGTGTGTAGACATGGAAATCTAAAGAATTAGAGATACGTGACTTCTCCATTTCAGTACTGAATCTGATTTGACAAGTCTATCGCCAAAAGAAGAGTGACTTGAGGAGATAGCTCTAGCATGTATCAGTAGCCCAGAAGGTTTAGGGACTGATATTCAGACTTTTGAGGCCCAGAAAGTCCAGCTGAAAAACATGGAAGATTAATGTGCAATATCTTTGGAAAAAAAGGCTTTCACTGTGGTTAGCAAGGTAAATGCTGATATATTTCTTATGATGAATTTGCAGCTCTCAGTGTCCAAGGGTGCTCACACATGAATACAGATTTGTGCAGGAAGTAAAACCCTCCTGAAAAAACACAGTGAAATGAAGCAGAGTCAAGATTTTTGTGATTTTGAAAATTTTCTGATGGCTATGCTTCTAAGTATATAATAATTATTTGTAGTATTGTAGTATCTAAAATCTCTATAAGTGGTCATGAAAGGAGTCCACTGTGTCAGCAGCAGTCAAATTCAAGACAAAACACAAGCACCACTTCACAGAATTATCTACTACGAAGATTAGATCAATAACCTTTAATCTACTTCCCTTACCTTAATCATTCTGTTGAAAACATAGGAAGAGGAATTAGATACTTACAGTACTGGATTTAAACCAGCTGAGCTAAAGTATCCCATGGCATGCCAATTATTTTCACCCAACGAAGAAATAACCCCCTCCTGGAGTGTCACCTGTGTTCTACAAAACTACTACCAAAAATGAGGCAATGAATATAATGCGTTGCAGAGGATAGAAGGAGTCATCCAGAAAAGGATACCTGAGAAAACGCAGCTGAACCTCACCAGAGATCATCACCTTCACCTGTTCTGATGAACTTTCCTCCTTAACCCATTTTAGCCTCAGATAACTTGTTTTATTCCCCACTGGACTTAAAAAAGATCCAGCTGATGTTAAAAGAGAAATGTGAATTGTTCAGTTACTAGAAAGTCCTGAAATGGCAACGGTCACATTGGATGTAAGGAGAATGAAACCTTTTTTTTTTCGCTGACTACATCAATAGGACAAAATTTCACATGAAGTCTTTTAAAATTCATTAACCAACAAAATGCTAACACTATGAGTTATTTCTTTATTTGATCTTTTCCAGATCACCTAAGATCTTCCCTGAATAGTACAAGAAAACAGTCACTAAATTGTATATCCTCTTTCTCAGGACAAAAAATTATCACATCACAGATTATTTGATATTAATTAATCTCTCCTAGTCATCCGTGCATAATGAAGATTGTGGCATAAAACATGGTAAAGCATCTTACTTCCCCTGCTTATTTTACTTAGTCAGCTCTAGGATTTTTCTTAGATGAGCTGGAAGCTTTCAGTTCACAGGAATAGATAAATCCCATTATTTACAAGAAGGCTATAAAAGTCATATACAGATATCATGAAGATTGACAGGATTCTTTTCATTGACCTTAATGGAAAATAGATTATGGAGAGAAGCGGGTTATGCAGATTTGCAAGATGGACCATACCTTTTCCAGGCACATAAAACAGCACTATTTGAGAGAAATTCTTCAAAAGTAGAGGACTTATGGTTTGGGAATGCATTTGACTTCCCAGAGAGAAGCAGTGCCAAAGACAGTTCATACATGGCCATATACATACACAGCTTACATCTGTGGTTATCCCTTGCAGCCTGATTTTGCTTGCTTATTATTCTTGTGATAATCTACCATTCATTCCATTTATCTGAATGTTTCAATGATCTTTAAACATTTTGAATGACCAGAATCGGGCACTGGGAGATTCATGGATTTTAAGTCCTTAAGTGATGGCTGGATACAGCTTTGATCTTTCCTTAACTGTAGACTGCTAATTTTCACCTACGTATTACTGATCTTAATAACCTACCTTCGTTATATAACTTCCTTGGAAGTTCATTCTAGTATCCATGCATCCTTGCTGTGAAAATCTTCTGCTTATCCTTTCCTTTGGAATGACCTGGTCATCTCCAGTATGAAATTGGGCTATTTTGCTTCATGTGCCTGGGTGAACAGTGTCAAACACAGTATCCATGGTCAGCACTAGTACAAGTCTACTACAACCAGCAATAAAAAATAAAGCTCTGTCTGAGTGTGTGGGCTACTTCCAATATCAGCACTGCAGTCTTTTGGAGGGTTAACTGAAGCCAAAAGAACCTAATTTAACTCAGTGAAATAGTGCGGGTGCTCATTTCCTAGAGCTGAGCATCCTCACTTAGGTTATTTCACTGAACACAAGGCTACATTCAGGGCTGCTTGTGATCAGACCAGTTCTGGAGAGGTCAAACACTTTGCTGCAGTGTCAGCCTTTGAAATTCAAAGTTCAAGGGAAGCTGCAGGGAAGTCAGGCCTCTCCTGCAGCGAAGGCAGCAAAACGGCCTTTTCTCTGTATGCGCTATTGTTTGATTATTTTTTCTTTTGTTCTTGTGTTACTGGGCCTGGTCCTACCCACTTTCCCAGAGACAACTAGCTTGATGATAAAGAATTTTTTGCTTTTCAGGACCAATAGGTTTGAGCATAGGCTTTCTTAGAGGAGTGAAAAAATTATATTGCTTTGCAACAGTGTGATCTCTTTTCTGTATCAAAATGCAGGTTTATATTTTCCCTGAGGATATACTAAGACAGTACATAAGAAAGAGGTAGAATGATCAAAAATTAACTGAAATAGTCTGTGTAATGTGTAGATTCATTACTTTCAGGAAATGTGTATATTTTATAACATAGAATACATCTAAAAATCATGAGTATGTTGACATGTTAGGAAAGATTTTTATGAAGCTTAGTGACTCATGAATATATCTCGGTCACAGTATTTGAACTCAGATTTATTTCTCACTAACTGGAGTTAAATTTTTTGTTACCTTTGTAACAATAAACGCTCATGAAGCGACAAGCCACTACGCCACCTCTAACCTGAAATTCTAGAAAGGGCAACCCTACAGAAAACTAGTAAATTAAAAAAATGGTAAACCATACTAGTATGGAATATTAAAGGACAGTGATTCAAAAAGCTTGGTGCAAAATTCCTTGATTTGCTGGAAATCCTAAAGAGTTTTGCTACTTATGCTGAATTTCTAAAAAAAATCTATATTTCTCAGAAAAAAAAAATGCACAGAGGGAAGGGGAGGTTATCTTCAAGTAGGTTTGAAACTGTTTTATCTACAAAATGAAAAGTTTGTTTTGTGCCTGGAAACTAAACACCAGTGTGGCAGTTTTCGTGTTCATAAACATAATGCAGAGAACTTTACTGTAATTCAGAAGAGGCAGCGTGAATAAAAATGAGAATCAAGAAAACAGAAATATATTCTACCTAAACTCACTAATAACATGTTTTTGCTTTTAGAATTCTGCTTTAGAAAAGATTTAGAGCATAATTCACCTCCGTAACTGAGCAGAACTCTGTACAGAAAACAAGGCAGAAGTACCAAGGTGAATTGATAGCTCAACTGTGGAGGAAATGCCAAAGGCTAAAAGTATATTTTGGGACTCTTTTGGCATCCAGGAATAAGTGGGAGATGGGACATCCAAGGAAGTCAGCAAGGCAGAATCCTAGCCTTTTTGTTTTTGCTCCCCCAAATGGGAAAGTTTCAAAGGAGGCCACCATATCAAACTGCTTCCAAAATCAGTGTAAGAGGACCACATCATATGGACCCCAAGACTAAGTGGTTTTAATCTAAGTCATATGTAAGCCAACAGCACATAATTGGACACGGATAACTGCATGTGAAAAATACATGTGTTACATTTTTTCAACCGCCAAACCCTTAAAAAAATTACTTTGCTTCTGACCTGACGTAAAAGCGTCTTGAAAGCAAACATGACCTTAGAAAAACAGAGAAGATCCAGTTAGCAAGGTATAAGCAACCTGGTCTTACATGGGAATTTTAAAGTAAAACTTCTGAGTCTCAGTTCATCACCACATGTACTCCTTTTACCTAATCAGTAAGCATTTTCAGGAGGTGATACATCTAATTTGAAGACAGACATGTAAGATAAATGCATTGCCATTTGGATGTGGCACTTTTTCTCTCCATTGATCACTAAAGTGACCTAGGATGAACTAGATCATGTTTTGATGTCTGCTTTGTAAAGAAGTTGAGAAGAAATGTTTCTCAAGTTAGTTTTTTGCCATTTCTTTCTGAAATAAAATGTTCCAGTCCCTCCAATCACACAGGACTCATGAGAAATATTTTTCTTTAAGACTTCTATTGCTCTTTCCTAGCAGTACTTCAAAATGTCCATTCGCTTTTCAGGAATAAAAATCACATAAATTGCAAAAAAACCACCACCAAAATTTCTTAAGAATAATTAAAAATAAAGAAACATCTTTTGCCCAAAGACCACAATTTTCTCAGCAATATTAAAAAACCTCTCCCCATCTTTCTTTCCCACAAGCATTTTAACAGTTTTAGAAGACCAAGTGTGACAGAGTCCTATTACATTTGTTTCCCTCATTCATTTGAGAAAACATAAATGATTCTTGTCATGATTCTGTGTCTTCATTTTCAAAAATACACTATATAAAAAATAGCAAGTCCCACTGAATAGGTCATTCATTTACAACTAACAAGGATTCACTAAAAAATCCATTTTTAAAGAAAAGTGTACTATATGTATACATCTTTTCTCAATTTATTTGCTTAAAAGATGTCGAAAGAGAGCCAAGGAATCATTTTTTTTCGTTTCCCCCCATAAGTTCCTGATGGACCAGCAGTGGAAAGTAAGTTAATAACCTCAGCTGATTGTAGCTTGTTGGTGTGATAGGGTTGTGTGGCTCTGTGTGGCATATAATGGCTTTGACCACGCTTTAGTTTATCCCTCTCTTGATTCCATTATCTGGTTCCACACTGGGGTGAAGTGAAAACTAAGTCCAAAATACAGTTCTTGATTTTGTTGTTGGTGGTTTTGTTGTTGTTGAAAATTACACTTTCATACTTTTTCTGAGATTGTTTCTTTTGAAACCCTAGGATCCAGTGCTAGAGCAAGATACAGCAAAGGAAAGCATCTGTTAGGAAGTCAGAGGAGTTTTAGACAATCTTTTTCAAAACTAGTTTCTAGTAGCTGAATCTCACAGGCACTTCAAAGTAAACTCGAAAGCCACTTTTGATAAACATAGTATAAACTTACCACAAACTGGGACCCTGAAGACCTTTTCTGATAGAGCTTTACACTTGAGATAGAGGTGTACTAAAACAAGATAAAACAAGACAAAACAAAATGAAAGTAATTTCCTGACATTCATTATACGAAGAAGCTAAGGGCTCCATATCAGAGGCAGACTGTCAGACCTTATTCATTTTCTCTGTGGTGGTCACTTTTCTCCATGCCTGATGTCTTCCTTTCAAAATGGTGGTGATAACAATGGAAAATCTTCATAAACAACATTTGAAATTTATGATGTAAGTGGTCCAATGATGTAAACTGTCACAGATATAGAGTAAGCAAAAAAATGATGAGCATTTATAGTAACAGAAGAGATGCTTGAAGCAAAGATGTTGTCTTTTTTTTAAAATGGCTTGATAGCATGGTTGAACTCTATTTCCTTAAATTTCTGAATGGATGGGCTTTCCTCTCTTATGAAGAATTTGTACAGGCCTTAAAGAAGAGAAATGGATCCTATCCAGACTCAAGTCTATATGGTAGGTCTTCAACATGGTTTGGGAGGCTTTAACTACTGAATAAATTTTTCTGAAGAAATTATTTAGTTAATCTAGAAAACTAAAGAATGTAGCTAATTTCTTTTTATTTCTTGATTTAGAAGACTCCGTTCACTGTATTCAGTGCAGAAAAATAGAGTACTTGCCATACTAACAGGTGAAATATCCTGATGAGACAAAAATGTTAATGCTTTGTTTTCCCTAAGAGAGCTCTAATATCAGTCAAATGCCTGTGGCATTCCTCTTACCAAGATATTGCTTTTCTTAAAGGAAAAAAAAAGAACAAACAAACGGAGGAAAAAAGTAATGTCTATGAGTTTGAAAAATTCTGTGCAGTTCTTGGTAGCTATTGGTTATATTCAAATACATTCAAATGCCTGGAAATGTTCTTGGCATGACAAGTTGTGCAAATATTGCCAAAATGTGAAAGAAAATACTACATAATAGTGCATTTAATGTATGTCTGCCTTAGTTCTGCATACACTAGTGCAACTGTCCTTTGCAATGCTACATTATTTATTGATATACTTTTCCTCCGAGAAACTTTCGCTTGGGGTTTTTAATATAGTAGTCCACAACTATAAAATTATTTTAATTTGAAGATTTGAGTTCTCCAAAGACTGGGCACTTTTTAATGGAATTATGATAGCTAGGGTATGTAGGAGAGCTCTTAGTCTGAGTAAGAGAATGGAAGAAAAAACTATAAAATAAGGGAGTCAGCAGCCGGAAGGAAGGACCTTAATTCTTGCTTTTTTCTTTCACCATGCTGCATTTTCCCTTTTTCTTAGCCAGAGACTAAATCAAGGCACACGGTGCAAACAATGAAATAAGTTATCTTCGTCTTTATATAGTAATCAAAATTGAATGAAAATGTTAATACTGAATTTTTAATTTTAGAATTTAGACATAAAATGTGGGATTTGTAAAAGGAAAATTACTTTGAAAGTTCAACTCATCCTAAAGTAGCCATTTAAAATGGGTCTGCGAAACAGAACCTGAAAAGTATCAGATAATCACAGAATCATGGAACGGTTGAGATTGAAAGAGACCTCTGGAGGTCATCTGGTCCAATCCCTCTGCTCAAGCAGGGCCACCTACAGCAAGTTTCCCAGGACTATGCCCAGATGGTTTTTTAGTGTCTCTGAGAAAAGAGACTCCACAATCTCTCTGGGCAACCTGTACCAGTGTTCGGTCATGCTCACAGTATAAAAGTGTTTCCTGATGTTCAGAGGGAACCTGCTGTTTGTGCGCATTGCCTCCGATCCTCTCGCTGGGCACCACTGAAAAGAGCCTGGCTCCATTCTCTTTACAGTCTCTGTTCAGATATTTACATACATCAATGAGATCATACAAAGTTTCCAGGGACGCGGCACCTACCAACCCTGTGGACAACCTGTTCCAATGTTTCACCACTCTCCTAGCAAAAAATTTCTTCCTTATATCTAATCTAAATCTAACCTATTTTAGTTTAAAGCCACTGTCTCTTGTCCTATCACTACATGCCCTTGCAGAAAGTCCCTCTCCAGCTTTCTTGTAGGCCCACTTCAGGTACTGGAAGGCTGCAATGAGGTCTCCCCGCAGCCTTCTCCAGGCTGAACCGCCCCAACTGTCTCTGCCTTTTCTCATAGGAGAGGTGTTCCAGCCCTTGGATCCTCTTTGTGGCTTCCTATGGACCCCTCCAACAGGTCCATGTCTTTCCTGTGCTGAGGGACGCAGGACTGCAGGTGAGGTCTCACCAGAGTGGAGTAGAGGGGCAGAATCACCTCCTTCAACCTGCTGGTCATGCTTCTTTTGATGCAGCCCGGGGTACAGTTGGCCTTTTGGGCTGCAAGTGCGCTTTGGTGGCTCATGTCAAGCTTTTCATCCACCAGCACCCCCAAGTTCTTCTCCTTAGGGCTGCTCTCATTCCCTTCATCCCCCAGCCTGTATTGATGCCAGTGGTTGCCCCGACCCAGGTGCAGGAGCTTGCACTTGGCCTTGTTGAACCTCATGAAGTTCACACAGGTCCACTTCTCCAGCTTGTCCAGGTCCTTCTCGATGGCATCCTGTCCTATTGGCATGTCAACTTCACCACTCGGCTTGGTGTCCTCTGCAAACTTGCTGAGGGTGCACTCGATCCCACTATATCATTGATGAAGATATTAAACATTAATGGTCCCCATACCGATCCCTGAAGGACACCACTTGTCACCAGTCTCCATTTGGATATTGAGCTGTTGTACACTACCCTCTGGATGTGACCATCCAACCAATTCCTTATTCACCGAATAGCCCACCCATCAAATCCATCTCTCTCCAATACAGAGAGAAGGTCCTATTGTGCAGGACCATGTCAAAGGCCTTACACAAGTCCAGATAGGTGACATCCATAGCTCTTCCCTTATCCACTGGTGTGGTCATGCCATCATAGCAGGCCACTAGTTTGGTCAGGCAGCATGAACAGTCTCAGCTCATTCAGCCTTTTGCCATATTTGACGTGTGCCAGTCCCTTAACCATATATCTATTATCTCGTTTTCCCTCTGTTTATTCTTTAATGATTCTAAGATTGTTAACTCAGAAATATACAAGGACATCTACATTTAGCCAGACTCAAGAGCTGAAATGACCGTACTTAAAACAACATTGACTTTGTTATATAGTGCAACTATTCATATCTGCTATATACTTCAGACCTATTGCCATGTTTAGCAGAGAAAGCTTTACTGGAGTCTTTGGCATGTATAACATACAGCTATTCTAGCAGGTTATGTTCTGAAATGTACTACCTTATTTCCGGCTCTAGAGGATTTGCTTTCTCAATGTTTCAAAATGTTGTCTTTTTCTATGATTCCTTTCCGATCACCACAGAGAATACTCAGATACATTCCTCCAAAATATTAGTGTGTTCTGCATCAGTGGATGATCTGGGACCTTCTTTGAAACTCACAGGCTGAGCCATAGACAAAATCCAGGCAAGTAGCTTAACACAACCACTGACCTTTCCAGAATTTCCGCTGTAGTATCCTGATAGTGAAGACAGTGTGAATCCTGATATCAGCATTATAACATCTTCGGACTTTTCAGCCTATATAAAGCAGAGCGAAGCAACATATCAGTCTAACACTGAACCTTTTAGTTTAAACATTTAAAAAAACTATTACAGATTAATAATACAAATATATAAGAAGAAAATAAATTTCAATCAAAGAACTTCAGAGATTTAGGGAAATTAGATAACTAGCTATTAAATATCACTTTTTAAAAACATAAAAAACCTAAGATTGTTAAAGCTCAATCACATTGAGATCTAAACATTAAAATTCCACCTTTATATTTTTTTACATGGTTATTGTGTTTGTATTATGAAAAATCAGATGAGGTCATGATGTGCTTCTGTCTCATGCCTCATTGCACAGCTTAGATGTGCACAAATCTGCACTGCCTGATGCTCTGCCTGGCCTTGTCCTGATTACTTAAACAAAGGGTTATTGGGGAAAATATAGTAAAACAGACTAAGCTGCACCTCTGAAGCGGCCCTGCAATGTACATCATTACTGGAAGAGGATCTCAGGGGGTTTTTATCTGTGGTTTCTTCTAGCCCTGTGAAAAAACCCAACCAAACAAACAAAAGAAAAACTAGAAAAGTGATAAAACAATAATGTTTAAAATAAGAAATAAACGAATGTGTAGAAATACAGAATGCCTCAGTGTTTCCTGCAGCTCAGCAAAAGTACTGCCATGTGAACAGTGCCATCTAATGTTCTTTTTGAGATTAGCTGGCACTAGTATCCACAAAACTGACAAGCCGCAAGCTCATCTAGTGACAGAGCAGCTGACTGAACACTATTAGGAACACTAACAACGTATTTACTGATAGAATCCTGCATTGTCAAAATTTAGAGAAACGACATTTTCGATATAATCTTGTCGCTTCAGGCATTGTTCTTAATTTAATATGTAACGTTTAAATTTTATTTCAACATGAAATAATCACACTGTTATCTATCTTTTTTTAAAATATACTACAGCCATTCCAATACTAAAACCTTAAAAACAAAAATATTTTCAAAGCATTGTTTTTTTTTTAATCTGAGGACTGAGAAATAAATGGTTAGAATGGAAAACAGAGGAGATATTGACAAAGCAGGAAAGCAGAGAGAAACCTCTAAATTATCATGGTTTTTCCCATTCTTAGTTAAAAAATGAACAACAATAACTGAAGAACTCTTACTTCTTCTCTACTCCTCTTGATCTCTAGCTGCTTATTTTATCTTCCTTTAACCCTAAAATACATATAGGGCTGTTTTTACTTAGTGATTTAATTTCAAGTTGAATTTAGCTATGCAACAATATTCTCACTGTAGTGATCTTCATGGAATTTAATATTGAAAAATAACCTTTATATACAACAAGAATTCAATAGCAGGAATATGTCTTTGTTGCACTAAGATAGCTTAGAATAAATTGAAAAAGAATCTTCCTATGGAGCTTTAAGCCACCCTGTAGAATCCAGTATTCCTGACACAGAACTCTGTAAAAATCCACAGGGATGATAACACACTTCTGCAGCCATACAGCATTTTTTTTCCACAGGGAAAAAAAAAAAAGAACTGTAGTCACAAAGAAAACCAAGGAAGACCACAGCACTAAAACTACAGGCCATGTTTTATGAAGCTATAAACACAAACTTCAGCCACAAAACAAGCGAGCTGTCCTTAGCCTACCCAACAGATACATTTCCAGACCCTATAAAATATCTCTGAGCTTCTAATTAATAAAATTCGAAGCTATAACCTGTGCCGTTGAGCTAATTCAATGAATGTCTAATAAAGATGTGTATTTGATGCTATTTATACCTGTGTTGCAACATCTAGAGGAACTTTGACAGCATTTAACGAATTGTAATTATGGATGACCTTACTCTCGGGGGCTTGAGCTGTGCATGAATTATGCATGCATTGTAAGCCAAAATTCCATCACAGCATTTCTATTAAAGAACTTCCAGTGCTGTGGTCTCCTTACAATGCACAACTGTCACTAATGTTATAGGTACATAAAATATATGTATATAAAAATAAAAATCACTTGTGGTTGATATCTGCTATACCACGGAAATGAAGATGTGGAAGATATTTCAAGAGACAGGAAAGTATAGAGACAGACTCTTCTCTAAACTTATAGTACAAAAATTCAGTGAAGTACATTCCACAGTCTTACAATGTTGCACCGTTCTCAAACTAAGAATAATATTTCTCATACTACACATAAACCTGTATTTTCCTTCAGATTAAACTAATGATGTCATACTTTTCTTCTCTACACTTACATGTTAGATACAGGGAACAAATGATCATTTCTTAATATTGACAGTCTAAAACACCTGAAAGATCAAATCATGCACACTGGGCTTTCCCCTCCAGTTCACACTTTCTGAACCTTTTAGCATTTTTTATTCCTCTCCTATGAATTCTGTCTAAACTGTTTATGTCTAATATAGGATGCCCAAAGTGGAAAGAGTATTCTGTCTGAAGCCTCTCTCATTCTGGTTAAAGTGTGATAACGAATTTCTTCCCACGGTTCATGTGCAGTGCTGCTGTTCATGCATCTCAGAGTGAGAATTAACTGATTTGCAGCACACGGCATGGATGACTCATTTTTAATTCGTGTTCAAGCATGACTTCAAAATTATTTTCTCCAGTACTGCTGCAATTCCAGGTTTCCCTCAGGCTGGGGGCTTCTCACAGGGCAGCAGGGCAGGGGCTCACTGGACAGGGGCCATCCCACCACCCCAGCCAGGAGCAGGGCAGGCTGGGGGGCAGCCGGGGCAGCCCCAGCCCCAAGCATCAGGCACCTCCCTGAGAACAGGGGCTATGACACCAAGCCAGCAAGACAGGGTCGTGGCTGGGATCAGCAGGAATAAGGCCAGGCAGAGGCATGGTAGCTCAGGACAGGGCAAGTGCCTTGACTCCAGTGCAGCTCCCGAGGACAGGAAGGGGGAGCGCCTCCACTTCTTCCCAACTTTGTCGCAGCTCTTTCTCCTGCCACTCTTCCCCAAGAGTCTGCCACAGAGTCATATCATATCAGAACTGGCCTTGTGTGCAGGCTGACAGACCCCTTCCTGGGAAGGCAGGGGATGCAGCCAGCCCCAGTGGCAAGGATGATCAGAGCTGAGGCCCAGGACATGGCCGCATGCAATCCCACCTAAAACTAACTCCCACTTTGAGTAGAAGTGACCAAAACCTCCTCTTTGTCTATGGTTTTGTGACCATGTTGTGCACTAACTTCATGGTGATTTCATCACTATAATAAGCTTTTGATTCATCACCGTGACTCATTTTCTTGTTGAGAAGAAGCAATACGAAAAGCCTTGATAGATCGAGATAGGGCATTTCTTGTTTGCCCTCTATTGAACAAGCAGGTTGTGGTCACAAAGAGAGACGTTACCCTGCTTTGCAGTTAGAAATTCACGGAGCTTTGACCACTCTGTTACGCTTCAGTTGCTCAGAGGTTGATGGCTTAGCAGGTTGCTCTAGAATCTTTTTGGGTATCAAAATTTGATCGGAGGTTTTGTGACAGGTATACAGTCAGGTGGATCTCAAGGTAAAAGGTTCTCCTGAAGCAAGTGTTGCTAAGATTTGGGAGTGACTCAGCTGGGTGAGTCGTTTTGCTGTCAGGTATCAGCATCTCATGAGTCAGGCAAATAAACTGCAATGACGCATTTTGAAAACCCAGGCACTGGGCAAACGACTGCATATCTTATGATTTCGTCATTTTCAATTATAGAAACAACATGAAGCTTGAATTCAAAAAGACTAATTGGTTTTTTTAAATGGTAATAATTCACTGAAGGTGAGTCAGCTAAGAGATTAATACGCCAATAATTCAGATACCTAAGAAATGAAATCTGTTGGTTTAATGCCCAGATTCTTTACTCAAAATCCTCTTATCCCACTTGCTTTTCCACTAATCTCCACTGCTTTTTCTGGCATTTCCTGTGACCTCTGCAACATTTATTCCTCATTTTAAAATTAGTATGTTCTTTGTTCCTTCCACTTGTATCAGTCCGATATTAAGACTTTGTTCCTTTTCTCTCTCTTTATTGTCATGGTTTTTTACTCATCTCCATTGTGGAAGCACTATTTGCCCCTGCCTGTACCACTTACACAGAGATTATTTTATGAACTCATAGGCCCTGGAACCTCCACACACTTGCAATAAATATTTAATTTGAATTCTCTTTCAAAATAGAAGAATAAAACCCATAAATAAATGTTTCTCACAATTTTTTGAGAGTCGTTGTCTGTTAGTAAAATGCCGTAATATAATGCAGTCTTGAATATCTTGATTAATGCTACCATCTAGTGTCCATTGGAGATATTAAAAACCACTTCATTCAAACATACACAGTCTTCCAGCTCCCTGACTTGAGACCTATTTAGCCTTTTCCTAGGCGCAATTACTTCAGAGCAGACATTCACTGAAGTGTGCAAGGAGTTAGCTCCAAAACATTCATTTAACATTATACTCTGGTTTCATGCAATGCATTTAGGGTTTGTGCTGAATAGTGCAGTTACTAGAAATATTTTTGGTTTTTTCTCCCAAAAAGGAATATATATAGACAAAATGAAAATTAAAAAATCAATAATTTGCTATTTAACAGGCACATGAAAATGTTTATCCTAACACTTTGAATATACTTGGTCTTCTTGAATATTTCTCTTTACCACCATCAGCGTATACAAGAAATTATTTTTTTCTTGTAGTCTGCGAAAAGAAATAACATTACAGGCAGACAAATACCACTGATTTCAGGGGATCAAGACCAGACTGACCTCAAGACTATAAAAATTATTGCAAACATTTTTATTTTAGAATTAATCTAAGGCATGAGTGTTCCAACTTTTTCATGGTAAGAAATCTGTCTTAACAATTCATGAATTATAATTTTTTTCTTCCAAGATAACTTCATTTGTGTCTACACTTGAAGTTAGAATACTAAATAAATATCTCTCAGGAGTCTTTCAATGACGTCTGCTTCTCTCCAGTGATTTTATAGGTAGTTAAACATAAGCATTAAGAGGACTTTGTCCTAAAACTTGAAATGCCTTGCTCAAGCAGACTGAATCTTTGTTAGACTGTTTTTACCACTAAGAGGCTCTGGTATACATTAAGAGCATTTGCCTACCAACCAGTGCTGCACTGCTTGCATGTGTTTTATATCAGTCCATGGGTTGGCAGGCAGATAGTTTGGAGGACTGAAGAGAGATGGAAGTGCTGAACCACTTCTTGGTCACAAACTGGCTGAGAGATCATAAAGAAATTACATCTCTGAATGAATATGAAAAACCCAAGCAGAACCTATTCATTATGCTCCTAAAATGTTTATAATTTGTTCATTTCAAAACTTTCTCATCACAAAGAACATCATTGGCTTTCCCTCTGTATTTCTGTGATGACTTCCCTAGAAATATAATCTTTACTCCAAATGTTTTACTAGTAAACAACATAGAAGTTGCCAGTTCAGCTGCTTGTCATCAAAAACTCATCTTCCCTAAATCATACAGTTCTAGAATGGAAAGAGGATCTATTTTCTAAAAGTTTTGTTTCCATACACTTCTGTAATATAAATTGAACAGTTGTATGGGAATTATGCTATGGGTTAACTTAGCTATAAGTCTAACTATTTTAGATACTTTGAGACCTAGTCATAATACTGTGAATCATTATCTCTGTACTAACAGCTCCCAGAAAATAACAAGGGTAAAACAGTTCAGTGCATTTCATAACTAGGCTTCCGTTCAGATATGTTGTTTTATTCCTTCCTCTCTGATAACCATCACAATAAAACTAGCATTAGGAGCAGTTCATAGAAAAGGGGATTGGGAAATGGCTGTTTCTATACTTAATTTCACTATTTTATCCACAGTGATGACAATCAGCTGCCAAATGAGAAAACTGTGAGAGGCTCAGGCAGAGGACTGGATGAAAGGCGTGAAAAGATCTCAACTGCATAAAATCTAGCAAAACCTTTGATGTGATGCCATAATGAGAAGTTGTTCATTTAACTGAGGATACTGAGATTAGTAGACGAATTTGTAAATTAGTTGAGCTTAGCAAATAAATTCATATATCAACTAAGGGACCAGACAAAGTGGAGCGGGCAACAGGTTAAGCAGAACAGGAAATATCACCAGCCGGGTTGAAAATAGGTGAAAAATAGATTCTTCCAGATTATTCTAAAAATTTTATTGAACATTTTGGTTGCAGGAGCCTCAGATTAAATGTTGGGAGCTGTAGGTGAAATCCGAACATGCTATAAAGGCCGGAGATATTCAATACTGGCATCAATATCAAAGGCTGGACTAGTGAAATGGGAAGAAGTATAGAAGTAAGAAATGTTTAAACCTGCATTTAGAGACCCAAGCAAGAAAACTGATATCGTGAACTAAAAATACAGCAGCCAAAAATGACAGAGAAGAAAATAATTTATGTTTCCCTGTATGTTATGTGTTGCCAGTGCAGTATAGCCAAAGCAAATATAATCCTTAGCTAAGAAACTATTAGTTCTGCTGTCCTGCTAAGAATTTGAGGTACTGTATATAATTCTGATTAACCCATCGAAGAACGATGAATAAAATTTCAGATAGATACAGAGGAGATCACGTGATGTTAAGCAGACAAGGAAAGAAGCCCCAAAGACCAGGCTTTCTTAGCTTAGTGAAACAAAGTCTGAGAAAGGATATAATTCACGGCCCTTTATTTCTTCTACAGGAAAAAAAGATTGAACAATGAGAATTTAAAGAAAAGTCATTCCTTGTGATTAGAACCAGATATATACAGCCTAGTCTGCTCTGTTATCATCTACTCCAGAGAGAAGGGGAGAAGCGGGAGTAAAAGGCTAGTGATTTTGGCCTGACAGAATGATCCTTCAGCAATCATTCCACACAGCATCACCTTAAAACTAACTGTAGCTTTTCTATGAAGCCATTTTTTGCACTGTACTACTAGGATCTTGGGTCTTTCACAGAATCACAGAATGTTCGGGGTTGGAAGGGACCTCTATGGGTCATCTAGTCCAACCCCCCTGCCAAAGCAGGGTCACCTACAGCAGGCTGCACAGGACCGCATCTAGGTGGGTCTTGAATATCTCCAGAGAAGGAGACTCCACAACCTCCCTGGGCAGCC
>Ga0065711_1039758_pt1 | contig 17529 bp, 8 predicted proteins | sample Hoacrofraction12_FD_59098 | JGI IMG/M metagenome (GOLD analysis project Ga0065711, IMG submission 59098) | Hoatzin crop microbial communities from Cojedes, Venezuela - Epithelial fraction 12 v2 (version 2) | ecosystem: Host-associated > Birds > Digestive system > Esophagus > Crop | place... | reverse complement strand
CGCAGCTCGGCGCCTTCGGCTCGGGGCCGGCGCGTCCTGCCGGTGCGCGCCCAGCCGGCGGGCCTTCGTCTGGAGGGAGAGAGGTGTTCGCCACCGGCAGAGGAGCAGGTCCCGGGGGAAGACGCGGGGCAGACGCCAGGCGGTGCTTTCTAGCTTCAGCTCCATTAAAGAATTTGGATTCCACATGCCTTACGCTTTCTATTTATTGAGGGCTAGGAAAAACTAACACTTCTTAATTAAAAGCAACTGTTAATTTTTTTTTTAACCAAATTTGAAGTGGTTGTGAGTATTTGCTTGATGCTTACAGGCATACGCGCTTGTTTTGTAGCTGACTTAGTGCCTGACGAGAAGTTCTCGCTTCTGCCGTTACAGCGGGTAACCACGCAGAACACTGCTGTCTTTACAGGACACAGTTGTGAGAGAAGGTACGAGGAAATTTAATATATATAGCAAAGACACTTGCTTTCTGAGAAGAATATATAAAATCCATAGAATATAATTCAGATCAGATTGCCTGCTCTAGGCGACCCTGCTTCGGCAGGGGGTTGGACTAGATGACCCACAGAGGTCCCTTCCAACCCTGAACATTCTGTGATTCTGTGGTAAGAACAAATCTATATATGCAAAGTTCTGAATAAAAGCCCGCAGATAAAACATGCTTTGCCCCTGTTAGGCTCTACAGTTGTCTTCACAGTGTAGAAGTTGTGAATGGCATCACTGTGAAATGATCCTGTAATTCTGGTTTGGATTTTTTTTCAATTTGGAAAATACCTATTTAATTAGACGGGTAACATGAACGTACGATGACATTACATGGGTGTGTGACTGACATAAAGTGGGTACTTTGGGATAATTTATTTGTAAAACTTGAAGCTTTTGTATATGCATCACTGTATGCAGAAGTGATTTTGCTGTATCAGTAAGTATTTCCTCTGAGACCTGAGAGTAGCCGAATTCTCTGCTCGCTATGGTTCCTATGCAACTAGCCTCTTAGATGATGCTCTTGGCAATCCATTTAGGTCACAAATGTCCTTGTAACAAGATTTCAGCAGAGAAATGATCACTGTGATCTTATGTGTGTGTAATGGTGCTTTTGGTGACCAGTGGCTCCTAAAAACCATGGAGCAAAGGTAGCCAGAAATACTACAGAAGTCCTGTAACTTTTGGTAGAAGAGCAGACAGGTTTGTGATGGATGCAGCTGCTACCCCACCATAATCTCATTAAAAACACCTGAGTGTGGGGCAGATGTTGTGATGTACTGTGCTTCTGCATGTAGACAATACTGAATTTTAACAAAATAATTTGGTTCTATGCCACCCTTGTTTGCGTAATACCTGCCTCTGGCCTATTTTGGGCTTCTCAACAAGGCCATGTCTTTCCCTCAGCGTAGGGATATATTTCTTGTGTGGCCTTCCAGCCCTAGCAATGGGAGAAGGCTGGAAATGGGCTGTGGCAAGGCCGTGCTCTTTGTGGTCACAGCTCTCATGGTACTGTCTTCTGGGGAACAGCTGTGGCTCCAGAAAGGGACCAGAGGTCTGGCAGAGGTTAGCAGAGCGAAAAAGGAGAACTTAACTGCCCCTGCTCACGGGCCCCGAAGACACTAAGGATTTCATAACACCACGGCAGCAGCTGTACTCTTGAGTAGTTTTGGGGTGTTAATCTTGGGAAAGTTTGAACTTGTCTATCATGGAGGTGCAGTAGTTTTGCTAAGTATGTTTTGTATATGTCAAGAGTGAAAACCAAAGTTTGATCCTGTGTAACTTGTGAGTATTGTTGAAATGTGCAGGAAAGTCCTGCAAGCTGACTTGCACAGCCACATATGTACAGCTGCGCTTTGTTCGTACAGGCTGAGGTGAAGCCTTGAAAGCATACGTGTTTCAGTACGCTGCTGGGTTTTGACAGCATTTCCTTTGCAGTCACCTATGTTCAATGCTAATTCCCTGCTAAAATTGTCAAGTCTGTAGAATAAAATGATTACTTTTATGTTTTTGTTAGTGATTAGTTGTTGTTGAAGTGTTTCACTTCTTAATTATTGCTTTTCTTATTTGGTAAAATAATTTGAAAGCTAATTTAAACTCTGCTCCTGCAGTTGCACAGAGAGAGACCCATTAAAGTGATTGCAGGGCCGGTTTCAGTCTAGGTCCTCGGGCAGTAATTTCTGACAGTGATGTCTTTCATGTGATGAAAATGGGATCACCAGTGAATGACAAGCATGAAGGAAGCGGTTATTACACGGGGTTTGTTTTTTAATATCCGTCTGAAAGCTTCAGCTTGTTTGCAGGGCAGACGTCACTGAGCTTGGTGAAGTGGATCCTGTTCCCAGGCGTCTGCCTTGTACGTTTGCTGTCCCTGGGGCAGGCGTGGCCCAAATGATAGGAGCCTGTTCTGTGCCACCATGGTCCATATCGATGTGTTATTGCATAGCTGCCACGATTTCCAGCCCCCCGGTCCACAGTGGCCTCCACTGCTGCAGGAATGGTGACCCTTGCCAGCGTCTGTGTCAGCGCGGCTCTGGTCCCGGCCCTGCTCTTGAAGTCCCACGTGAAGCGCTTGTGAGCTATGTGCAGCTCCGTAGCCACCAGTGAACCCGTTCCTTCTGCAGCCAGACGCCTGTACTGCCTTTTTGATCCCAGTCCAGGCTTTCTTGTGCATATTCTGTGTTAATTCTGGCACTTTCCAGCTTTTGGGTGTTGAGCGTGAAAGCTTTCAGGTTCCTTTAGCCTTTTTTTTGCTTAACCGGTCAGTGAGCAAAGTAAAACCATGTTTGGATTTTCGAAAACCTGCAAATGGGTTTGCATATATGTTCCTGCTTAGTCACTCAGCTTTGCAATGGGTTTTGTTTTCCTTTCCTCCTCAGCTGCCAAGTGAACTTTCATTGTAACAGGATGGGCAAGGTCAAAGAGAAAACTAACAAAACAAAATGGTGTGCAGAGCACTAAGCAAAGCCAGGTACAGAGTTAGCTCTGCGCCAAGAATGACTTGCTCTGATAACCGTCAGTGACTCTGTTAGGAATTAGGTTAGTTTGATTTTTTTTTTTTTTTTTCTTCAGGGCAAGCGTCAGATTTGACTATGGAAATCCTTTTTCTGATGAAGGTGTGGTTGGTTCTTCATTCAGGGCTTTTTCTTCCCTCCTTTGTGAGGTTTTGTATTCCCTGAACTCTGAACTGATTCCATATCCATGCTATTTAAAGGAGCTTTACAAGATAAAATTCTTATTTACAGCTGAAAAAAACCCCAGTCACCCAAGCTGCAACTGTTTTGATATGGTTTCAAATAGGATGACTGCACTACCAGAAGACAAAACCCTTAATTTTAAAACTTAAAAATTAGCAGCAGCTTTCCGGAGGAGTTAGTAGATGAGCTCTTGTAGCAAATTGTGTCAGCTGAAACTGAAAAGTGTGTAAGATAGAGGCCTCTTGCAACAGGTGTCATCCAACAGAAGACAAGTTCTAGCTGTCGGATGCTGCGCTACCTTGTCCTGATCAGCACCGGTGTGTACACCTGAAAAAAAACCTTTAAAAGGTCAGCAGAGCGTGCTTATGTTGCTGTCACAGCCAGCTTTTATTGCCAGGAAATTGCTTTGAGAAGAGGACATTCCTATAAAAATTACGAACGGTCCAGTTAGTACATTTTGTGTGAACGTTGTCTCCACTTCTGTTTTCGGAAGAGAGAGATTCATGACATTTTTCGTTTAGAAAGCCTAACACAGTTACTGCATCGGATGCAGGAACTGAAACTCGGCTGGGTTTCACAGCTGCTGCTCCAGCTTGGTGCCCGGGGGAAGCTTTTGTCATCGTTACTGTCTGCTGTCCAAAGCTCCAGAAGTAGAGATGTGATCAGTGGGCTTGGGCCCTGAGCTTCCACCTTAGAAATGAAGATCCTCCTGCCCCCCGTTATAACAATAGTACCGTATCTGGCGACAGGAAAAATGGTAAAGAATCAAAATTTCAAACTTCTCTGAAGTTCTATTTCCTTCCTACTACTTGTACATATTAGAAGCAATGCAAAAACAACCCCAAACTGAAAAACCCCATACATCTGCCCCTTCAAAGACTGCTAATTGATCCTCCTCCCAAATCGGAGAGGATGTGAATAGGTTGGCAGTTTCATAAATAACGATAGTTATTGGCTATCAAGGATAACATGCTTGAGATGGCTCTCGCAGTAGTGTTGAATCCTGATGAGTCTTAAGAGAACCTGAGTTTAAAGAAAATGCAGTACTACATTTTATTTACAATACAGATAGGGTTGGAGATGGGGTAGTCCATGCAACACTTCCAAAACTGGCATCTGTTGTTTGCTAGCAGGGTTCAACGGCGATGTAGTTGGTCAGGATGCGGCAACATTCATTAACTGGGAGAACAGAAAAGCAGAGTTACAACTAACTTGATTATTTTCCTAGATTACAGCTAGAAAGCACTGTCACTGTAATTGGTTGCAGAATTTGAGTTAATGTTGCTGTGATTAATTACTGTGAAGTATCTGTGTTGAAAGTTGATTTATTGCAGAGAAGGGTAATAACTTATGTCAGTATTTGTATTTACGTGAATGCTAGTTAGAGAGGGAAGAATCCTAGAATTCTCTCTGACACTGTGTTTCTGGTCTCAGTGTGACGAACCATGGTTTTTCCTTGTTTTTCTTGATGGACAATGCTGGAAAAATTCCCAGCATTGAACTTGCAGTGTAAAACAAACAGCCGTGCCCAGTGAGTTATTAGGAAGCGCTTTGTTAAGGGCAGCTTCGTTGTCTGGAAGTACATGTAAATGAAGGGGGAAAAAATTCCACAAACTGGCCAGGCAATCATTTCTAATTGTACAGCGGTGTAGTAATCCTGGGTATCTGGTTTGTCACTGGGATCATTTGACTACACTCAGTAGCAGAGAATCCCCAAAATCCCAAGCTGAAACCTTAGCTTTTTCATAAATGAGCTTGCTTTCCTTGGCCTCGTACCAGCAGTGACGTTTACCAGCCATTTGCACTGTAACGAGATTTTTCTTGTCTGAACTTGAACTGTTGCCATTCAAGGAAATGCTAACCTGAAAATAAACTCCTTTAAAGTCGAAGTATCATTTGACTTTGTTCCTCTTTCTGTTTTCGCTGCCTACGCAATTTGTTTACTCGGTGGATTTTTTTTTCGGGCTGGGACTTTCCAGTGACGTGCCCTCAGCTGGAAGGAGAGGGGAGTTTCTCACTGCTGAGCAAGACTGGGATTTTCCATTTTCCAAAACTCTTCCCGCATGCCATTTATAGTTGGTGATATGGATCTAGCTCCGTTTTGTTTCCCTCTTTGAAGAAACAGATGTGCAACTACAAGGCTTTCACCTCTCCAGCTCTGATGTCATCAGCTTTCTGTTGTCTAATCAGAGCAACTGGGCAGTTGTAACAGTTTCCCCCCCTCCATTTTCTACAGCCACCAGCTGTGCCGCCTTTCCCCTGGCAAAAGCTTGTTCAGGACCTCTCATTAGTTCTCAGCGTTCTTATTTGATCCCACTTATCTTCTGTCTTCAGTTGCATGACTTATGACATCAGTGGGGTTATCGTACTACCAAGGCACCAACCTTCTTTAGCTCAGTTACGTCGCTTTCAGCTGCCTTTGCTTTTCACTCCTGTTCTGCCTCAAATTCAGCATGGTCGTCTGCAAGCCCTGGCCGAGGCTAGCTTCTGCTGCCAGCCTGACCTGGTCTCTTTTGATGTCACCCATTCCTTTATCATTTGAAGTGTCTCACTAAATTAACCTTACGCTTTCTTTTGCTATGACTTCCTTGCTGCTGTCTTCTGCAATGCTCCTTGTATTCAGAATACCCACCATCAGCTGTCTTGTTTGTAAATCAACCCTTGGGAGTAGGCAAGTCAGAAACTACAAAGACAGTGGATTTCTACTTATTACAGGAAACAGAAGGCATGACAGAAAAACACCTGTAACAGGAGAGAACTAGGTCTTACTATTTGGTTCTGATCTATTTTAAAAATACGCCAACAAATGCAAATAAAACTGAACAAACTACTTGTGAAAGAATACTGGTATAATCGTGTGTGCTGTGATGTAGCTCTTAAGAGATGGGAAAATCAATCAGCTGCTGTTTACACAGGCTCTCGAGGGCGGCATTACAGACTATCAAATACCATGTGACATGGTGAGGTGATGCAATGTTTATAAAACACATGCAAGTCCCCAAAGCAAACTATGTTGTTTTTCCTTTTAATCATAGAAAGATGAAGCAAATAACTGGAGTAAGGCGACTGCTAAACAGAATTCTGGTCTCCCTGCCTTCCTTTTGGCACATACACACACAGGGCTCTCGCTGACTTCACAAGGAGCTCTATGTATTTATGTGGACGTTACAAAACTTTATAGGATGTGTTATATTTATTACTTGCAACAAACTTTGGGAAGGAACAGTGGTAAAGAAGGATGAGCTTGAGTATTTGGAGTTCAGGTGATGCCAAGCCAGTTCCTCCCATTTGTTCACCAAGATTCACATGTACATACTTTAGTATGGCAAATATATTCCTTTTTAACAAGATTATTCTTCCCTAACTGTCAGTGCTGCACAGTCAGTGGACAAATGCAAGTCACAGCCAAAGGACTAATTCTACATAAGTGTTAAAATGTCTGTTTTAAAACAAAAATGAGTATTGGGCTGTACTGAGTTGAATAGCTGTAAAAAGTTAAGTTTAACAGTTGTTAAAATTCAAGTTTTAATAATGCTCAGCTATGCAGTTCTTAATAATTACGTACAATCTTTTTATTAAAATACCTATCAGCAATGATTGCAAAGACTTCAGTCCAACCAACCGCCACGGTCTGTTTCTTATGCTTTAAATGAACCATGAGTAAGAGAGGTAACTGATTTGGACATTCAGTAAAGTAGGAGTCACGGAACATGTTTCCCATATGTGTTAATATAAACCAGAAAAATTGTGTAACTTGGTGACTACTGGAATTTACGTAGCACTGTAGACATTTTTGGTTGCAGCATTCATTCAGCAGCATTTATGGCTGTGGAATCAAATGCACTTTGTCTTTGTCCTTGATTATTTATAAGCTTTGATTTGAGATAGGGATGAATACTTTGTCTCAGAAATAGTTCAGTTTCACTAACAGACAAAACAAAGACTGGGACAAAACTTCATTTGTTTCTCTACAAATCTGTAAGTGAGACCTTGATTTAAAGATCTTGATGATAGCTATTTGCATAATACTTTGGAAACAAAAGTTTCCTGGGTTGGACATAGGCACTCAGCTCCTCGTTACACAACGTACCTTCAGCGGCATGGCTTGTCACTGCTGCCTGCTCGATACCCTGCCTCTGACGTTGTGTGCTACTGCTGTAAAAAGGCAGCTGGATGGTGCAGACACGGGGGAGTCCTATCAAAAGGTATCTCTATTACACCATTTTATTTATTAGGATTTTTCATTCTGATGCCTTTCTATTTCTTCTTAGTTCCCTTGGGGAATGCCACAGGGGAGCCCTTTTTTGCATTCCCAGCAGTCCTTGGTCAGTAGATCATTTTTCCAGTTAGCACTGCTCTTTGAAACTACCTCTAACAATGTAAATCAACAGATATACTTTGCGCATACATCATGTTGGCACAGCTGGTGTGCTGGTAGGCTGAAATGCTGCTTGTATTTTGGAAACCTACTCGGTACCAGGTAGCGTTGAAAGTGAATTCTTAGTGCAGAAGAATAGCAGTTTTGTGAGTCGCTGCAGAAGCAGCATGCCCCTAGCGCAGAAAAGGATCGGAGATCCCACAGGGAGATCTGCAAGCATGGCTTCAGGTTGCTTCTCTAGCAGTAAGAAGAAAAGAGAAGTAGGTGAGGTGTTAGATTGCCTGTATTGCCGTAGACCTGCCAGGGTGGGTCCACGGGGCTGACAAGTACTCACTGCAGCCACTGTCTCCTTCAGTGACAGAAATTGCTTTATCTCTGAGGTGATTAATACTGTCAAAACCGGATGCACATTTATTTATCATGCTTTTGGATATCATGGTTCATGTAGAAGGAAATAATATTTAACATTAAACAGATCATTAATGTAATTGAACCATCCTTTCTAGCGCACACCCCATTAAAAAGAGCAAGCAATCGCCAATTTTTGTACGTGTGGTTTTGCCACCCAAAGGTGAAAAAAACTTCTTATGGTGACAGTGGATGTCAGTAACAGATGGAGAAGAACACAGCCAGATCAGGAACAACGGTGGATGTAACCATAGTTTGCTCACTGTGGTTATCCGAGAGCTGTCCTGGGTTGAACTTGGTCTTTTCCACATTGGAAATCTTAAAAGATACAGCAATAAAATTCTCACACGGTGTTTCTATTAAAGTATGAGTGGAATGTTTGTTTCAAGATCTGGATTAATACTGTCAGTTGTGTGCTTTGATTAGGTCAGCTTCACATGTTAAACTGACCCAGATTTCCTTCAGCTCCTTGGTAGATCACAAATCTGAGAGAAGCTGAGACCATGTTTGGATACTTGGCGACGATGCCAGCTGTGTTGAGGCAGCCTGAAGAGCCCCTTTCCTGGCCCAGCGCTGCCCACTTGTTCCTGACCACCGGCTGCATTTCCCCCTGAGTTTATCCGTGCTGCTGGCGCAGCCACAAAATGAACCGAGCGAGGAGCTCGACCCAGCTGAGCCCAGCCAGGAGGGAGGGGGAGGCTTGTTTGCTCTTTGGCCACATCCGTCCCCTGCCTTGGGGAGGAACCAACACGGAGAATAACGGCTGCGCGAGCCCACTGTGCTCACAGCTGAGATAAGGAAGGTGCTCGGGGCGGGGGGGGGAGGTGGTGCAGCCACTGCCACCCAAATCGTGTTGACCTACAGCCTGCAGAAGCGCATTGCTTGGGCTGGTAGTTGGGTTGCTCCCAGGAAAGAGGCCCATAGCTAGAAGCAGGGTTGCACTGGAAACAGTCATTAAACAATGCCTTAGATTTAATTTTATGTCATTAGGTATATAAAACCTCTTTTCTGCGTGGCTGAAAGTTCAGCTACCAAGTGGGTAAAAAAGATTACCTAGCAACAGCTCTACCTGTTTCAAAGCTGGTACAAACTGCAGTGCAGAGAAGAATAGAAAATAATGAAGTGGGTTGAGTTTCAGGACGAAATACCTCATGTTTTCATTCTACCTGCTCCCTCTGTGGTAATCAAAACTTTGCATCTGAGATACAAACAATCAAAACAGGCTTCCAGTTTTAAACCAGCGTACCCTTGTGTGTAACCAACATTGTGCCCATACTGTTTATACTCATTTGAGACTCTCTGTGTCATCGTTCAATAACTGACTTTTAATAAATCACTTTAGTTCTATTCATGACTCTCTGCTGTTGTGTACCAACGTTTGCTGGCACGTCTTTCTAATTCTCAATGTTACGGGACATGATTCAAAGTATAGGTAGGGCCTGAGTCACAGTCTGCCGAGACTGATAAAAAGTCTTCCACTGAAGTTGAGAAAGCTTATCATGTGTCACGTAGCGGGTCTCTGACAGAACATCCAATTATAGTAAAAAATACTATACTAAACTGATTTTAGCAGATCTAACTCCCATTACGTGGAAGGATATGTGGAGATTTTTCTCCTCAAAGGGATTTTTGAAAAGCAGTTTCTGTAGAGCAGAGGTAGGTAACTGGAATTCACAAAGTAACTTTTCTGAAGAAGTGTTAACGTTTTCCAGTAACGGCCTGCAGCCTTCCAGTGCCTAAAGGTTGTTAGCCAAACCTCAAAACTTCAGCCTACTCAGAGATCTAGGAAATTCATTTCAGGCAAATAGTCATCTTCGTACCTCCTTCCTGTTCTCAAGGACCTTCATCTCCCTGAGTAACTCCCTAAAAGTCCATCTGCACAAGAACAGTTTCATACCCACACTGAGTGAAGGTGCGAGTACAAGAATAATAGGGGTTTTTTTGTGCTAATCTTAACCTAGTTACAGCAGTTAAAACCAGCAGTGGAAAGAAGTGGCATGGATTTCAACCATAGCTGTACGAACAGCAATGGACCACAGGCACTGCGTTCTCTGAGGCAAAGTCCATTCCATAATGCCCAGCGTAAGTCATCACTGTGCTGTGAAGCCTACAGCGGTGAGAATGTGAAAAAGAGTATTTCTAGAGAATGACAAACATATTTCAAATGAAAAAAAAAAAAATCCTTTCTCTAAGGAATGCTTGGAAGACATGAATTTACAACCTATACAGTGTCACGGTCTAAAATGACATTTGGCAATTTATTCTTAAGGTTCCCCAAGTCAGTAATGCTGCAGATGTATATGCTAGGATATTCCTCTTGCTCTCTACTTCCTTTTGAGTGAGGCTTTGTTCAGGAAGAGCACCATGCATTCTTGTAAAGCTTGTTCCACAACGCATACTGACAGAAAGCAAAACTAACCTCACCAGGGCAACGTTTGAACATCTGATTTTATAGATATACACATAAGCATACGTGTATTTTACCATGATTTAATTTGTATACAATATAAATATATATTCAGTTCTGATTTTAAAAAGCCTGTGTGGCTGCCAGGCTGATCACTTTGCTTGACTCCATATTCCTTTCTTTTGCCTTTGGCCAGTTTCTTGGGGTATTTTGAGGACTGCAAACGCCTCAGGAGAGAGACTGTGGTCTTTGCTTACATTTATACAGTATGTTACACATGTTTTGTGCTATAAACCCGTGTAAATAAAAACAGGTCTGTATGTATTTTCTCAGGTACTATATTATAGCTCATACATGTATTATTCTTCACAGGCTGTATATTCATGTATATCTATAGTACACATATCCATAGGCACAAACTTATGATGCAGGAGGTCTGAGAGAGTGCCTATGGGTAACAGCCTTTTCCTTTTGTGACTGATCACCTGAGAAAAAGATCTCTGCCAGTACAGCACCCCAGAACTTGATCATCATGTATGCAGGTGTTAGGCCAAAACGCTGACTCTCTCTTGGCTACTTCAGGCTGTAGAGGAGCGATAACCCTCTGGCAGGTACCAACTGCCCTAATCTGCCTCTCGCCCTAACCAGCACCTCAGTTACTCCATTACTTTTAACCACAGCCTCCATTCAGGGCAAGATTTTTACTAAGGTGTCCATGTGCAGGCAGTAGAGAAACTAGAAAGTGTAGCAACGGAACACTGTTTTACATTGTGGGATCCAGTCACTCCCCAGCCCAGCTCCAAAGGCTATGAGTCATGCTTTCCACTGACAGAAATTAGATGAGTTTCTCATCACGGTTTAACCTGGCAGCTGGCAAATAGGACCACGCAGCCGCTCGCGCACTCCTCCCCCCTCAGCGGGATGGGCAGGGGTATGGAAAAAACTTAAACTCGTGGGTTGGGATAAAGACAGTTTAATAAGACAACAAAGCAAGTCATAACTAATAACAGAATATGCAAAACAAGCAATACACAATACAATTTTTCTCACTGCCCAACAACCAATTGCGTAGCCAGTCCCTGAGCAGCGATTGCGGAACGCGCAGATTTCACGGATTTAGTGAAAAAATTTGAACTCTTGGGAAAAAGAGGATTCCTGCCCCCCGGCAAACCCCCATTCGCAAACTGAGCATGACGTCTATGGTATGGAATATTTCCACGAGCCAGCTTGGCTGTCTGCCTGGCTGTGCTCCCTCCCAGCTCCTGCACACCTGCTCGTCGGCTGAATGTGGGAGACTGGAAAAAGTCCTTGATTTCTTAGCAACAGCTGAAAACATCAGTGTATTATCAATATTCTTCTCATACCAAATCCAAAACCCAGCAGCTACTGGGAGGAAAAGCAAATCTATCCCAGCCAAAACCAGGACACTCGTGTATTATGTCATACTTGTCCCTACTGCTAGTCATCTTCCATCGTGAAATTTTAGTTGGTTGATTACTTTATCCATACTCAAAGCACACTACTACCATATGATTTAATTTTATGCAGTCGACCATATATATTCTTAAATGTTACATCTGGGTATTTTTTATGGCATTGATTTCCATTGAAAATCATCCTCCACAGCTGGTGTGAGTAAAGCCTCAGGTGTCTAGGTCAAACCAGGAGAACTCTAAGGAGACCAGTGTTAGTCTTCCAAGGAATGACAGGCATCTTGTTTGTAAGCTTGCTGTCCAGCTGCTTATCTCTGTCGCATCAAGCACACCATCATCTCAGCTGCAGAGGAGCAATAGCAAGGCATCTTGTTTTTCAGGCCTGCAAGTCGGTGCTTGAAGTCTTCGCTGTCGTCCCTTCTCCAGAACAGCAACCCTCTGGACCGACAGACGCCGCCTTCCCTGTGCGCAAACACACGCCTTTCCAATTCCTTCCCAGATCACCTGCCAAGTAAATCATCTGCCATGTCTGCAGGCCAGAGCTAAGACTGTTAATGCCCCCTGTAGTGGTGTCAGATTTACACGTCATCATTACAGCACACACATGCTTGGTGGTGTAGGCTGGCAGCTTATGGTGACTGCCCCGAGCATGATACCCAATTCAGGGACCTGGATTTAAAGCAGCTCTGTCCCAAGGTCACTGTGTGCTCTCTGCCTCTACAGAGATGTCAGTTCTACAGGTTGAACTCGCGCTGTAATGCCTCAGAGGCTTGAGCTGAAAATGTCGTATTCCCAGAGTGAAACCCTGAAGGAAAATTTAAGATTTAAATACAGACTTGAAAGCAAGATGCTTATATTGCATCCATTATTCTGTTCGTTTTATTACTCTCACAGAAAGGAGAGAGTGGTCTATATTCTACTAAATGTCATGGTTGTCTTCTGTTGGAAATTTTATTAAAGAACTGTATCATAATCTCACACTAGGGAATGACTCCAGGAGTTGGCTTTGCTATTTATGCTGTTTCCCATTTACTTTGGACCGGAAAAGTAACCGTACTTTAACTTATATGACAGTAAGTCTGTGAGGTCGTGCTGCCCCCTAATGCCTTGAAGATTAAAGACTGGTAATTTTGTTTCTCGTTTATAGAGTCTCCCCTATAGGACGAACATTGTAAATGACATTTTATTTTCTCAAATGTATCGCAGCACTCAAAACTCTATTTCAACATCCCTTTTTGGCATTGTATACACATAAGGAATAAAATAACTTTCTTTTTTAAAATCTTATTTTGATTTTCAACCTCAGAAAAATAATTTGTCTCAGAAGTTAGGTTCTTAATTATTCGTTGGCAGCAGACAAATAGGCACAAATTAAAAAACGTTGAGCTCCTAGCATTTTTTAAGTTAGTGCATACTCAGCATTTTTAAGCGTAGAGACCTACATATGTATTAGAGAACTTCACCATAAAAACTATAATTTTAACTTTTACTTAAATCTAAAAGTACGTTTTCATTGTACTGTTTTTAGTTTTTTTTTTCCTCTGATACTATTAGAATCTAAGTACTGTTGGCATTAAATACGACTACAGTAACAAAAAAGTTAAAATATTTATTCAGATTTATACAGTACTCACCCCCCCACAAAAGCTTCATGCATGCTGAAAGTAAATCAGTCATAAAGGAACATTGTACTAATCCATTTTGTCACAAGTCAGTTTCCCATCACCATTAAAACCAATAAGCAAGGAATGAATTAAGTGAATTGGTAAATAAAACCATATTTTGCTATGTTCCGTATACGATCACTTACAAGTTTGTGGCATCAAGTTGCTTTCCAGGTGAACACCTATACCATGAAGTGGAAAAATAATAATGTATGAATCATGTTTGCATACATTAGCTTCTTTCAAAATTACTTTCAATTAAATAAATCCTGTTGTAGTCTCAGTTTAGAAAATGATGTTTGATCTTTGTTTTTTTAAGAAAATGTATTTACTAGATAGTCAGAAATGTCTGTTTCATAGAACACCCTGAGGGATGTTTTTATTTTCTTATTATATTCATTATTACTTTGTGAACACATGGAAAATTATGTTATACTGAAACAGAACAGTAATAAGGTTGTTGACCTGTATTAGTACAGAAGAGGGCAATGCTATGGGTTCTTCCTTTGGGCAGAATTCCTAATTTATCCACATTATGTAGAAGAAGTAAATTATCTAGCTACTTACATTATTAGTATATGACATTAAAAGCGTAAGCTTGTTCATCAGCAACAATTTGGGTAAATGTTCATTTTGCAATTAGAAAAAAGAGTATGTGGAAGGTCTGGTGTGTGGGTGTTCTTTATGGTTTTAAGTCAAAGGAGTACACAAATACAGCTCTCCATGACCTGAAACAGTGTGGCTGAGCTGAAACCAAGGAAGTCAACATACCCATGGCACAGAGGATGAACCCCATCCTGGGAAAATGATTTCTTGATCGCGCTGTCTGCTCTGCCAGAAAAAGGATTTAAATTGGTGAGCAGAAATCTGAGTAAGGATACAGGCATCTGAATGCCTTGAGGTAAAAGAGAATCAATATACAGCAAAGAAGGAATGTCATATTACAGGCTATTAAAACACTTGCAGTTGCCTTCTCAAAGCAATCTTTGAAACAACCCCATTCAAACACATCTATGTAGGCTTTTGGGAGTCACACAAGGACTCGAGGAACTCGGTGCCTTCTGCTGGTACGCCAGGAAAAAGTCATCTTAACTATGAATGTCACAACATCAAGCAGGAAAGTGTGTCTGTTCACAAAGACTGTTTGATGTCACACGCGAACATCATCCTATGCCTGCGTAAACTGTTTCAAAGTGTCTAGCATGGCAACCTATATATGCACAACACGTAACATCAGCTGTAAATAATCAGGTTCTCCAGAGCAGGTTAAGGGTAAACAGAGTCACTTGAAATCTGTGTTGTATCTGTGGGACGCAATGCAGCAACACGTCCTCAAACATGTGAATACTCTATTACCCTGCTGGAGAATACTGATCTTTTGGGTGACTGAATTTTCCCCACGTAATATTCCCTAAGAAAACAGACTGAACACTGTTCAGACAGCAACAGGGATTATTCCATGTTTCTATACTTCCCGTCCTATATTCCACCTTCTCGTGTCACATTTATAGCATATTCACTCTTAAAATCTAGCCAAAACCCACCATTCCCATGTCACCATCAACTGATCAACAGACCACCACTCATCCTAGTCAACAGCAGCTGTGACACTGTAGTGTTGGGGGGAGAGAAGAAGAAACAACCTTCTTCCTCCTTTCTCATTCAACAACTGGCTTCAAACAGTCATCTTTTTTGGTACCTGATGTGGAGCAAGATGGAATGTGGCAAACAGACCTAAGTGTCACAACTCAGGAAAAGCCCTCCAGCGTGGTGAAGGTGCTCAGCTGAGTGGCTTCTCACGTCACGCTGGTCTGCCAGAGGGACTCACGCAACTCAGCTCAGCCAACCCCGGAACCACCAAAAGATAAACTGTGGATGATGCCTGGCTAAGCTCATTTTGGCTGTACGCTTCATTTTAACTCCCTACCTTACACTTAGAATTTCAAATATTTTATTTGCCTTGTGCATTGGTAAATAAAAACAGATGTACATCTCCTCCCAGTTTAACTATACATCTTCATGCGATATTTTTGCTCTGTAGCTGTTAAGTTTGTTTTAAAAGCATACCAGAATCTCAAAGCTAGATGACGAGAACACAAATTATTGCTCATTCATGACATATTTTTGTACTATTCTTCACCTCTGCATATGGTTTCATTCCAAATTTTTCCATACTGCTGTTGTTACTGTACGTTGCTCCTAATTTACTGACATCAGAAACGGAGTATCTTGCAGTCATTCTTTGCTTCTTGCTCGTTCTGAACACTCCTTGCACTCAGGTTTTACTTTCTTTTCTGGCTGGTCCTCAGCACCACCTGGTGTCTGACTGTTGCTTGTTTGCTCTGTAAAGGAAAAATCAGCACCTCAGTTTAAGCATCACAGAGTAACATTTATTGGAAGTGTATTTCACAGTTAGGGAAAATAATATAAATAGTCTTTCGCTGTAGCAAGGCTTCTAACTTTAGCTAGAGTGAGAGTATCTAGTGACGACAAAGGCCTTGGAGGACAAAATTCAGAAACTTCTAATGTAGTATGAGAACCTGACTCAGATATGCAAACTACTTAACTGACTACCTCAATTACTATGAGAGGATATTCTAGGGAAGAAACTACATCTAATAAAATCTAGAGTGATAAAATGCAGCAGGAAGCATAGTCACTGTATAATGAAGTTTGTCATAAATTTTAGATCAAATTATTTCCATTGTTTTGATGTGTTCATAGGACCTAAGGGCTTCCTATTGTATCTGTACACACAATAGTGGTTAGTTCTGCAAGCTGTTGCACCTACTGACTTGCAAAGGCAGCACACCTGGCTTACGGAAAAACAGGAAGCCCGGACAGAACAGTACTGAAATGTAAGTAACTGGAAAACAAGCTATGAAAATAATCTGTTGCTGTTGTTTCATAATGCTTCACTGAAGCCACCTGTACTGGTTTTGGCTGGGATAGTTAATTTTCTTCATAGTAGCTCATAGGGTGCTGCATTTTAGATTTGTGACCAAAACAGTCCTGATTGATTGATAACACAGGGATGTTTTAGCTATTGCTGAACAGTGCTTGAACAGCATGAAGACCTTTTCTGCTTCTGACACTGTCCCGACAGCGAGCAGGCTGGGGATGCACAAGAATTTGGGTGGGGACACAGCTGGGGCAGCCGACCCCAACCGACCAAAGGGATATCCCAGACTGTAAGATGTTGTGCTCAGCAGTAAAAACAGGGAGAAGACGGAGGAAGGGGGGGACATTTGCAAATGATGGTGTTTTTCTTCCCAAGTAACCATTGTGAGCGATGAAGCCCTGATTTCCTGGAAATGTCTAAACCCCTGCTTGCCAAAGGGAAGCAGTGAATGAATTCCTTTATTTCTTTTGAGATTAACTCAACCCATGAGTTTTTTTACTTTCACCCTTCTGATTCTCTCCCCTATCCTGCTGCAGGGGGGAGCGAGCAAGTGGCTGTGTGGGGCTTAGCTGCCAGCTTGGGTTAAACCCCCCCCCACCTTAAATACTCCTTTAATGGATGCAAACACTGCCAGGCTATGAGTCTTCAGCCGAGTCTGTGCGAGCGGACCGCTTTCAGCCCATGGAGACTTTTCACTGGGATTCTGTACAGAAACATGGCTTCTGTTACGTGAGCCTATCCGCAAGCCTGATCTTTGTGGCCATGCCTTTTCAGCAAGGAAAGAGAGGGTGCAGTACGGGGCACCTTTGCTACACCAGCAACCCTTTTCCCTGCGGACCAGAACAGCCACACTATCAGCTGGAGCGGGATCCCTCTGCGCCCACCTCCAGCCCCAGCTGTAAGGGCACATCCAGAGAAAGCCAGCAGCAGGGCAGGCACGCCTGCCCAGCCCTCTGGCTCTTCTTCTTCTTCTTCGGCTGAGGACATTTCCCGGGCCAGACGCAGCCCCCAGCTGCCTCCTCTCCGGTGACCCCTCCACAGTCACAGAATCACAGAATGGTAGGGGTTGGAAGGGACCTCTGTGGGTCATCTAGTCCAACCCCCCTGCAGAAGCAGGGTCACCTACAGCAGGCTGCACAGGACCTTGTCCAGGCGGGTCTC
>Ga0065711_1039757_pt1 | contig 17529 bp, 8 predicted proteins | sample Hoacrofraction12_FD_59098 | JGI IMG/M metagenome (GOLD analysis project Ga0065711, IMG submission 59098) | Hoatzin crop microbial communities from Cojedes, Venezuela - Epithelial fraction 12 v2 (version 2) | ecosystem: Host-associated > Birds > Digestive system > Esophagus > Crop | place... | reverse complement strand
GTCTGAACATGAGGAAGAACTTCTTCCCTCTGAGGGTGACGGAGCACTGGAACAGGCTGCCCAGGGAGGTTGTGGAGTCTCCTTCTCTGGAGATATTCAAGACCTGCCTGGACAAGGTCCTGTGCAGCCTTCTGTAGGTGACCCTGCTTTGGCAGGATGTTTGGACTAGATGACCCACAGAGGTCCCTTCCAACCCCTACTATTCTGTGATTCTGTGATTCTGTGATTCTGTTTTAAAGGGACGTATCTCTATATCTGAAAAAAGTCATATTACCTACATTGTATATACATGTAAGATACACAGAAATTGTTTTTATGGAAAAAAAGTTAACTATTTCTAATTGTTTTAAAAACGTGGGGTCATTTAGCGCAAGATGAAAGAAAGTAACAGATGAGAGAGAAACCAAAGTCATATGGAGTTTGCCATTCATTTAGAAATTCTAGATCTAAGTCTTAGGCTATTTTCAGCTTGATTTGTCTTGGAAGTATCACTGACATCTTAACACTGTCTATGAATGTTGGCTAAACAAGAGTGCACCATCCTGTATCACAGAATCACGGAGTCATAGAACAGTGCAGGTTGGAAGGGACCTCAAAAGATCAACAAGTCCAACTATTTCTGGGAAATGGAACCTAGATGAGATTATCTAACACCCTGTCCAATTGCACATTGAAAACTACAGTGACAAGGACTCTAACACATCCTTCAGAAGGTTCTTCCAGTGGCTGATTGTTCTCACTGAAAAAAAACTCTTTCTTTTATTGACAGCTACTTTCACCCATTGCCCCTTGTCTTCTCCATGTGGCTCCTTGTGAAGGGCGAGCCTTTGTCCTCTTTGTATCCACCCTTTCAGTACTGGAATACTGTGATGAGCATCTGCCTGAGCCTTCTCTTCTGCAGGGAGAAGAGACCTAACTCCTTCAGTCCATATTGATTTACAGTGCAAATTTCACTAGAATAGTATTCACGTACTCAATTTGAATCTAGCATTTTATTTTCCCCAATTTTTAAGAGTGTTCAGCTATGCTGTAGTTGTCCATACGTGTGAATGGAAAATTAGCTTGTTAATTCTCTGTTCTTGAAGAAAAGATAACTGTTACTTGTGCAGTATTACAATTATTAGAGTCATAGAATCATAGAATGCTTTGGGTTGGAAGGGACCTTTACAGGTCATGGAGCCCAGCCCCCCCTGCAGTGAGCAGGGACATCTTTAACTAGGTCAGGTTGCTCAGAGCCCTGTCCAACCTGACCCTGAATATTTCTAGGGATGGGGCCTCCACTACCTCTCTGGGAATTCTGTTCCAATATTTCACCACCCTCATTGTAAAAAATTTCCTCTGTATATCTAGTCTTAATCTACCCTTCGTTAGTTTAAAACCATTACTCCTTGTCCTGTCACAACAGGCCTTGCTAAGAAGTCTGTTCCCATGTTTCTTATAAGCTCCCTTGAAGTACTGAAAGGCCGCAAGAAGGTCTCCCTGCAGCCTTCTCCTCTCCAGGCTGAACAGCCATAACTCAACCATTCCTCAAAGGAGAGGTGTTCCATCCCTCTGATCATTTTTGTGGCCCTCCTCTGGACCCACTCAAACATGTCCATGTCTTTCCTGTGCTGAGGGCTCCAGAGCTGGATGCAGGAGTCCAGGTGGGTCTCACCAGAGCAGAGAGAGGGGCAGAATCCCCTCCCTCGACCTGCTGGCCACACTTCTCTTGATGTATCCCAAGTTACGGTTGGCCTTCTGGGCTGCAAACACACATTGTTGGCTCATGTCCAGCTTTTCATCCACCAGTATCCCCAAGTCCTTCTTGGCAGGGCTGCTCTCAATCCCTTCATTCCCCAGTCTGTACTGATATCGGGGGTTGCCCCAACCCATGTGCAGGACCTTGCCCTTGGCCTTGTTGAACCTCATGTCAACCGTATCACTCAGCTTGGTATCATCTGAAAACTTGCTGAGGGTGCTCTTGATCTCACTGTCTGTGTCATTGATGACAATGTTATACAGCGCCGGTCCCAGTACAGACCCCTGAGGGATACCACTTGTCACTGGCTTCCATTTGGACATCATGCCATTGACCACTACCCTCTGGCTGTGACCTTCCAACTAATTCCTTAGCCAGTGAACCCATCAAATCCATATGTCCTCAATTTAGAGAGAAGGGTGTTGGGGGGGACCCTGTCAAAGGCTTTACAGAAGTCCAGATAGATCACATCTGTTTCTTTGCCCTTGTCCACTGATGCAGTCACTCCATCATAGCAGGCCAATAGGTTGGTCAGGCAGGACTTACCCTTGGTGAAGCTATGCTGGCTGTCTTGAATCACTTCCCTGTCCTCCATGTGCCATTTCATAGCTTCCACTAGGATCTGTTCCATGATCTTCCCAGGCAATTATTCATAAGTAATTATTCATAAGCATATTCATAAGCAATTATAAGTAATATGTTGTCCATTAGCTTTATCAAGGCATTGTTAGGCTATATCCTTGGGTAATTAAAACTGAAAATAACAACTTTTGCTGCTGCATGTTGCTTAACTGTTGCTCATTAAAAAAATTCCCTAAGTAGCTGACTTTAGTAGTCAACATATTACTGTTTTCAGTACATATATAATTTATAGGAAGCATAATGGAGTGAATAAAATTTATACTATTATAAAGCATTTTCCAAGCAAATCACTGATATATCTTCAGGACTATCAGAAAAACAGGTCTTTTAGGAAGAGAAGTGTCTGTACCTAATAAAATATCTATGAATGTTGTTAATTTCTATGAAGTCATATCAAAGTACAGTGAGATAGTTACTGTATCTGACATCTTAAAAAACATAAATAAAATATAGAAGGGGAAAAATACTTACATATTCAAATAATTGTAGTCTCTGTATAAAAAAAAAAAAAACCACCAAAAAACCCCCCAAAGAAACTTCAAAATCCCAAACATGTCCTAGAGGACTGTAAGATGGCTGGATATAATGACAAATTACTGGAAGACACAAAGTGGTATTGAAGTTACAAATTCATTGTCTAATTCACCAGAGGAGATCTATATGTCCATCACCAGCTGTCATATAGAAGGAATTTAATGGGTTCTGGTACTGTGGGTTGTGAGCAGGGGTTCCCAATCTGCAGGTATTTTATAGCGGACAGGATTCAGATTCAGATTCAGACATCTAAATTTGACTGTTTTCAGTGTCATTGCATACATTTGGGTATCTATTTTACAGTGAGATGAATCGCTCTGCCTAAATAGAGGGATTACTTCTATTTATGTATGTATTTATTTATTTGTTGATTTATGCATAATCAGTCATTGACACAAGTGTCCCAGTTGGCCTGCTCATTCCTATTGTCTTGCCTCAACATCTTTATTGCTCCTTTATTATACACCCTGTTGGTGCATGTATGAAGCCTTGTGGCCAAGAGGTCAGTTTCAGAGCTAAAGTACTTCTGTATTCCAGCACATGCCACCTTTGATTATCTGCATTGAAGTTTTGTAGGACCTACTTTGAATTCCCATTGCTACATACCTGTGTGCTATTATTTCTCTGTTTCTGAGCTAATCTAATCTCTGAAAAGTTGATACTGCCTGTAGTATACATGGAAAGATGGTATGCTTTAGGAGGGCTTTCTAGACTTTGTAGGCAAAGATTCATGGATTAGGGGTTGAAGGTATAAAATTTCAATCTTGAACTCAACTGTAGTTTCTGAGAAATACATTTAGTGAATCCATTGGATCTTTGAGGCCTTCTCAAGGAGGATCTCTGTACCACGTACGTAGAACCTGCCTTTGTAGTATCAAGCTACAGTTGACGCAAACTGGGGACAAAATTACGACCACTTTTAATTTGATATTGACTAAAAGTTCAGATAAATCCTAGACCTGTCTTCATAACCAAGCTTTGTGACTACCAGAAGAAAGAAAAAACCCTTTCCTTGTGGTAACTTGTATAAGAGAGATCTCAGCAGTCCACTTTTATATAAGAGCAAATTGGTTGCAGGAGTAAGAAATGTATGTTGCTGCTCCTCTATTTAAATTCTGAACATGTCAAAGAATCAGCAAATTGCATTAGGAACAGAAGTACTTAAATGTATTTAGTATGTAGTGAATTAATATGTGTGCTAACTGTATTGACAACACTGGAAAAATAAGAAAATACTCCTTACTAACATCTTTAAGTCATGAAGAATTAATTTAAAGTTGTCAAGATGCACTACAAGTATAATCTGCCAATCTCTATACACCCTTTAATAATGTAAGGAAACAAAGGTTAATATGTGTTCATTTTAAGTAAGCTTTCTTTTTTTCCAAAACATTTTTACTCCCTTTTAAGTATTAATATTTGGCAAGTTATCTGTGTCTGTTCCTAAATTTATTAGTTATCATTTCTATATACTGGATTAGAGATATTTGTTGGAATAAAAGAAAATGTAATTAATATTTTTCAGTTTTTATTCTTTAAAAAATTGAATCATTATGAAGTTACTTATATACTATGAATTGTGCTAGAATGATAAGCTATATAGTAGGCGTTGAAGATTTTACTCAGAATTACCATCTTGTAAATCTTACTTCATAAAAAGGGAAGATTTTATTTTATGTTATTCATTTTCATGTTTGAATATGTGCTCTATTTATGGCGCAATTTTATTCATGTGCCATTTGACTATACATTTTGAACCATTATTGTTTACAGAACATTTATTTTTCAGTTATGTACAGCCAACATTCATATGAACAAAGATGCCCAACCACACAAAAGTCTCCAAAAGTCATCATTTGCAGTATATAAACTCAGTATAAAGTTGTTTGCCTACTTTCATTTCGTTTCAATACTTGCTACTAGACGTAAATTTGATTTCCTTAGAAGAGGAATGAAAATGCATGTCTACACTACATGAAGTAGCAAGAAAATCTATGCTGATTGTTTCCTATAAAAATTAGCATAGTATTTGATCTATGGTGGTTTTTTTCTTTGTTCGTTTGGTGTTTCTGTCCTTCTGCTGGGCTTTTCTATGTTCCATTCAGACACGTTTAGCTTAGTTCAGATACCATAAAATCATATTGATCTCCAGGAATACAGTTACCTTGCAATGAAGAAAAGTGACATTTTATATGGTTGTCATGTATGTTTTGGGTTTTTAAATGTTTTTATCTTTTAGAAAGCCTTTCCTACATAATGTGCAGTAATAAGAAATTCATATCCGGTAACTTGAAAATTCTCGCTTACTTATCCCCATAATGTGAATGACATATTGCAAAGTTACGAAGATTACCAAAGTTTCAATAGTTAGCTTAATGAAGTATCAGCTATTGAATTAGCCATGAATTTAGAGGACTAATGTAACCACTTACTGTGCCAGATACAGATATGCCTGTATATTCTCCCAAGCAAAACTTGGAGATACATATCCAATCAAATGTATACGTGGTAAGTCCATATAGAAAGGAAACTTACTTACTGAGAGCTCAACATTTCCTTTTTGTTCTTATTATGCTCAGTTTTGAATAAATTTATAGACTGATTCTAAGACATCTGTTGCTAAATCCATGTAAAAGACCCCACTTCCTAACTGATCAAGAAAACCTTTTATAAATTATGTGTAGACAACTGACACTTATCTAAAACAATATATCTAAATAACTCTTTTGACTCAGTCTATGAAGAAAATTCAGTCTCTAAAAATGTAGCAGACTAAAGATATCTATAATGCAACTAATTCAAGTACAAGGAAGGAAATTCTGCTAAGCAGCTGAGTGAAACTGAGAGGGAAATACACACTCAGTGTCCTTCGGTTAGAGATGCTTTCATATGACTTTTTTCTTAGCACCAAGAATGTTTACAGAGGTCCCATTTCTTGTTGCCATGGCACCCAAGACATTAGGGGTGAAGATATCCTCCCACCTTGAAGAGAAGTTCACACTAAGACTACTTATTTCTAAAAATAGTGAAAAGAAACTACTTGTCCTGAAATCTGCTGGCTTTAGAGTGTACATTCAGAAATTAAATTTAGTCTCAACTCAGTGGCACAAATTCAGAAGTGCATTACTGAGTTCAGCCTCTTGATTATTTCTTCCTCATTACCTTTTCTGCACTGACCAAACTGATATATGATATGTATCATATATATCATATGATATATGATATATGTGTGCTATATACACACCAACCTTTATATATCAACAAGGATTTTTGGGTCCTTCTAGGACATATGGTAATATATACTTCTGTGATGCTTTTAATCAGATTCAGGACAAAAACTTTTCAAATTTAATTGCACTTAATTTATAAACTAAACATTCATACAAGCACATACGGATTTGTATCATAGAAATAGTACTCAGCTTCATCTGCTGGTGAAAAAAACAACAAAGCAACAGGGTTTCCAAAGGTATTGCCATTCATCCTTCTCCATCCAAGTAGATAATTTCAAGTCCTTCCTCCAGGGTTCATTTCCAACATGTTCTGAAATTCTCCTGGTCAGAGAATCGTTTGTGCCTTTCCACCATTTCATTGCCTTTGAATAGGTATTTTCCATGTAAGGCAAAAAGGAGAGCTTGGGAGACCTGGTTAGTGTAACAACACGACCCTGGCATTTTTAGTCCAAGACTTCGAGTCCCATAGAGACTGCATTATCGTCATTTTCACTGGCCTTCTCTCCATGCTGCGCAGGTAGATGGTCTTCCCCTGAACTTCAGAGGTCTTTATCTGAGTCCTTGGAAGTTGGTTGGCTCTCAGAATAAAACAGCATCCCTCCTTCTTCAGTAAGGACCCTCCTTTTCACAGCAAAAAGACCCTGCCAATCCTATCTGCAAAATCAGATAGATGCTTATAGACAGTTGTCCTTGTAAATCTTACTTCCCTGTGCTGACCCTTCAATTTCTTGTCTTTTCAATAAGTTTTATTTTAATGTTTATCTGAGCTGTGCACCTCAAGTGGTTATGCAGTGTTATTCCAACTCGTCACAGAGTTTTGAAGACTCTACCTAGAGTTTCTCTTTGGGTCTTCACTCCATTTCTAAATGTGTCCTCCAGTTGGATCTGTCCCTTCTGACTAGAAAGCAGTTTGTGCCTACAGTCACCTACTTGCTACTATTTGATAAAAAGAACTTTACTGTTAACAATTAGAAAGTGTGGAGAAGATAAAGGCCCTTAGGGGATGACTCCCTTTGTACTGTTTAAAGAACAGAAATAATCGTTACCTAAAATAGTGTCAAATTTCCCCCATCTCGGAAGATTAAACTTTTTTTGTTTTTCTTCTTTGAAAGCTGTGCTTTTCCTGTTGAAGCAACTCCCCTTAGCTGTCTGGTGAATTCTCTGTTTACATTGACATGATGTAGCTTTACAGGAAGATCCCGCCCTTCACCTGTTTATACCAACTGTAGAAACACTAGGACTGCCAATCTCCTCACAGAGAATTTCACATTCAGCACTGAATTGTTTAAAGCAAATGTAGAGGGATCATCCATAAAGAAATCTTATTTCCTGTAAAAGCTTCCTCAAAAGCACTCAAATAACAATGATGGCTTCCCTGTCCAATGCTCTAGTAGTTGATATCTGCAGATGAGACACTTCAATCTCTTCTCACACAGGAGTACTCTTTCCCATCTTTCTAGACACAGTGACTGCATTTGGAAGAGCTATCCTGCGGTCTTTACTTAACTAGTCACTCACTCCAGCAAGAACCCTGCAGTAAGGCTCTTCTGCAGTTATGCACAGCATAAAGGACATAGACAGTCTTTTGAAGAAAAAAAGATACTGGCTGGCTACCTTTATGTAACTGTTCTTTGAGATATGTTGTCTATATGTACATTCACAGCATCCTTTTTTACCTCTCTCCTCAAAATTTACTGTAACTGAGAGGAATGTGAGATTGAGGGGAACTGAGAGAGACTAAACACTCTGCAGCTTTGCTGTTTTGTGTGATGCACAGGATTAATGGAATTAGAAGCATAAATCTATAGATAATGTCAAGGTAAAAATACACTCCCAGCAATCCTGGAACAGGGCTACCTGGAAAACGAACATGCACGGTGTCTTAAAGAAGAAATGTCACTCAACCCATATCTTTATGTTTGAGGGTACTGATATAGGCATCCGGTCTTTTACGGTTCTGAAACAGCTTGTCACCTGTAAGGTTGTTAACATTATCATCTGGCACTTTACTGTAATTGGCGTGTTTGTCTATGAGTTGTGGGTTTAATTTCTCAAGTTTACTTCTGAAGAATTCAATTATGATTTAAAATCACTGGTTTTGTGCTTGTTGGTATGTTTGTGTGTGGGTAAAAACCAAGCTACTGGAGTACAGATAAGCTTCTCCTGATTATCTTGTATCTAGCTGAGATTTCAAAACAGGAAGCAATTTCTTTCCCCTTCGTTCATTGATATATAGCCCGTGTTATTGTTTGTTGTTTTGTTATTATTGCTTCAATTATTATTCCACTATTTTCCAGAAAAAATGCATTTTAATCAAACACATGCATTTCATTACTAATTGCGGTTATGATGGGTCACTGACACTACTTTCACATATATAATTTATTCCCATTATGTTCATTGAATGGTTTGGGTTGGAAGGGACCTTAAAGATCATCTAGTTCCAACCCCCCTGCTATGGGCAGGGACACCTTCCACTAGACCAGGTTGCTCAAAGCCACATCCAGCCTGGCCTTGAACACTTCCAGGGAGGGGGCAGCCACAGCTTGTCAGGGCAACCTGTGCCAGTGCCTCATGACCCTCATAATAAAGAATTTCTCTCTTATAACCAATCTAAATGTACCCACTTTTGATTTAAAGCCATTAGCCCTCATATCCCCACAGGGCCTTGTGAGACGCCCCTCTCCAGCTTTGTTGTAGGCCCCCTTTAAGAACTGAAAGGCCACAATAAGGTGTCCCCGAAGTCTTCTCCTCTCCAGGCTGAACAGCCCCAACTCTCTCAGCCTTTCCTCAGAGGAGAGGTTTTCCAGCCCTCTGATCAGTTTTGTGGCTCTCCTCTGGACCCACTCCAACAGCTCCATGTCCTTCCTGTGTGGAGGGCTCCAGAGCTGGATGCAAGAGTCCAGATGGGTCTCACCAGAGCAGAGCAGAGGGGCAGAATCACCTCCCTCGCCCTGCTGGCCTTCTGGGCCATACATTGGTGGCTCACGTTGAGCTTTTCATCAGCCAACACCCCCGAGTCTTTCTCAACCGGGTTACTCTCAATCCCTTCATCCCCCAGCCTGTATATGTGCTTGGGATTGCCCCAGCCCATGTGTAGGACCTTGCACTTGGCCTTGTTGAGCTTCAGGAGGTTCCCACAGGGCCACCTCTCAAGCCTGTCAATGCCCCTCTGGATGGCATCCCTTCCCTCCAGCTCTATGTCATCAGCAAAGTTGATGAGGGTGCAGTCAGTCTCACTGTCCGTGTCACTGACAAAGATGTTAAACAGTGCCAGTGCTGGTATCAACCCCTGAGGAATGCCACTCATCATGGGTTTCTACTTGGACATTGAGCTGTTAACTGTAACTGTTTGAGTACGACCATGCAGCCAATTCCTCATCCACTGAGTGGTCCATCCATCAAATCCATGTCTCTCCAATTTAGAGATAAGGAAGTCATGTGGGACAGTGTTAAATGCTTTGCACAGGTCCAGGCAGATTACACAGTTGCTCTTTCCTTATTGACCAACACTGTAACACTGTCATAGAAGGCCACCAAATTCATCAGGCATGATTACCCTTAGTGAAGCCATGACGCAAATCACCTCCTTATTTTCCATGTGCCTTAACACAGTTTCCAGGAGGATCTGCTCCATGATCTTGCCAGGCACAGAGGTGAGACTGACTGGCCTGTAGTTCCCTAGGTCTTCCTTTTCTTCCTTTTTAAAAACGGAGGTTATTTGTTTCTTGTTGTGTTACTTGCTTTTACATAGTTGCAAATGTATACATACATTTATACTTATTTCATGGCTGTGTGAACAAAATTGTCCAAGAGTGTGGATACATATTATTCTCACTTTTTCCTTCCAGCAATAGCTTTTTTTTTTCTCTACCTATAATTACACTTTTCTATTACAGTTTCATTTACATTTCACAGTTGACTACTTTTTCCTGAGGACAAAGCCCAGCTTTTAGTGAGTTTGTCCCCCCGGAGTACAGATCTGAGAGTAAAGCTCCTAGGCAGTCAGGTACTTCTGCACATCCCCCAAACTGTGTGAATCTCAGAAGCCTGGTGAACACTGGAGTCCAGAAATGAGGTGGAACAGCTCCTTAGTCTGTTGAAGTCCTTGATTATGAGGCTAATACCCATTTAAAGGAGACCATCACAATCAGGTTTCAGCTGCTATCTTGTTGTCTTCACTAGCCTTTTAAACAGGAACCACACAATTTGCCTGGGAAATCTGTTACTGAAACAGATTTCCTGGATATCATCTCACAAACCAGGACTATGCTTCTAATCATGCTTTTCTTAGCTTCCAGTTTGCTTTAAGTTAAACTAGTTGGAAGCTTTCTACCACTCTGTATTGGGGTTATGCTGCTGTTAAAAAAGGATTTGGAAGACTCATAGGTTAAGAGAAGAAGCATTTGTGTAATTATTTTTTTTAAATTGAATGTGATGATTTAATGAACCAACGCAATGAATACTCCAGAGGTTTCACTGTCACGCTGCAATGCAGAATACTGTCCCTGCCTTCATGAATTTCATAGTCCCTTCTGCACACTGGTATGGCTTTGTCATAGAATCATAGAACCATTTAGGTTGGAAAAGACCTTTAAGATCATCAGATCAAATTGAAACCTAACACTGCTAAGTCTACCGCTAAACCATGTCCTTAAGCACCTCATCCACATGTCTTTTAAATACCTTCAGTGATGGTGGAACAACCACTTCCCTGGGCAGCCTCTTCCAAAGGCTGTTGTCAGTACTGAGAGAAGTTAGATGCTGCTCTGCTTAATTTTTTTTTTATACTGATGGCAAGTATCTTCTCAGGCTTGGCAGGGAGTAGGGTATATGCAAAAGCAGAAATGTGACATGAAACAAGACACTGAATGAGCATACACATTTCCAGAGAGAGGTGGCTCGTAAGTAGGGGCTGAGGGAGAGGAGGGAGTTTAGATTGCAGCAGCAAATGCATGCATCTGATGTACACCTAAATCATCTCCTAAGTACTTTTTGAAGTGTGACTTTATCATTTGCAGTGATGCTCTAACAAGTGAGGAATGAGCCTTTTAGTTATGTTATTCCTTTATGTTGCGCAATGATATGTTGACAAATTTCTGAAAGAGAGGAGACGTTCCATTCTTCCGACTTGCCAAAGATGTCAGGCATAACATATAAATGCAATAAACTTAGTTTTGGTAGCTGTTTTTTTTTGTTGTTTTCTTGTTTGGTTTGGTTTTTAACCTGTATTACTTTCCTGTCCCCCATTAGTCACTTCAACTGTATGGAGTGTTCCTAAAGCAAGCTGTGAAAAACTTAGAGGATAAAGCTGAAAAGAAACAGCTACTTGACGTTTTCATTTCATATTTAAATGCTGTTGCTCCTTTATTAAATTTTACATAGCACTGGATTTTTAATGGTGCATTAATACAGTATTTGAGTAAAATCTTCACTGAGGTATTGTTCACTGGTGTTCACATTAATATAAAATTAATTTGTCATATTCTGTTGTTATAATAAATACTACATGAATAATTAATGAGAGTGCTACAATAAATTGCTGATGCTTTAATAAGCTGTTTCTTTTTAATAGTTTAGTTAGTATTCATTGCAAAATCATCAATTATAATTAATATAATTTGTCATGTTGTAGCATTGAGTTAATTTTCATAGAGATTGAAACATAAGTGGGAACCTTGTTAGCCTGAATAGCACTGGAGATTTGTGTGAGACTCTTGAGATCTGGCATCCATTGTTTTCTTTAAATTCTCGGTAGCATAAAATCTGAATTTGAGTTCACCTTTGAGAAGTCAAACTAAGTGTGAAAACTGCTGTTCATTTTTAGCTAGTGTTTAGGCAGAGATAGCTCTCATTTAAGAGATGCTCATGAGCAAGAAATCAGTAGCTGAATCTCTGAATCTTCAGATAATAATAAGGATGTGCATGTATCCAAGATCCAGTGTATTTCAGAACTCTATATTTTAATGCTATCACATTAAAAATGTTAAAGCTTTAGGTTGTTTTCTATTTCATACAATGTATTTAATAAAGTTATTTAGTAGATTTTTAATATAAATTGTATTTCTTTATCTTGGAACATTACATTTTTATAAACAAAATTGAAAGAATTTTTTAATCCCTGTTTTTTTTAAGCTCTCATTTTTCTGTCTATGTTTGACAGAAAATTGTAGATATGGTCAAGTTAGTGTTTAAGTCTTACTGTATATGAATCTTCAAAATATGGTGCTATATAGTAATTACAGGTTTAAGTTGTCTTTCTTTCAAAACTGAAACTTTAATTAATATTCAGGAAACACTAACAGACTTCAGCTGGTGTGTAGTGGGCACTCTGACTCTATTTTCAAATGAAAAGGAGTGATTTGTGTGAGATTTTAATCACCTTAATGTGAGACCTGGTATGAAATTTTAATCACCTGTAGTCAGAAGGAAAAACAATTGTCTCAGGTCACCCTTTTGCCTTCTTTCTGCATTTTAATGTTGTGTATGCTAAATATATTTTTTTGATAAGACAAATACTGTAGGGATTTTATCTTCATACCTCATTATCAGGTGATCCTAAAAAGAGTAGACAAAAATCTCTCTCAAAAAAAAAATTGAATCCAAAAAAATACCCTCACCTTGGGTCCTGCCCATAATCCCATGAGACCAGTTAACATCATAGGATTTGTTTTGAGAACCTGAGTCATATCTTATGTCAGTGGCCTATGGATTGCAAACTAAGTAAGCAAACCTCAGAACAGCGTTTTCCTGCTGTTTAGTCCTTCCTTTCCTACTCCATTGTTCTTTACAATTGAATGGTACAAAAAAATACAGAATGAGAGGTTTGTTTTCAGCAAGGCATTTCAGTAAGGTTTTCAGTGAGGTATTCTAACCTCACCATCATCATATGAGTGTTGCTTAAAGAATGCTGAGAGAGGCTTACATGCACGTGCTTTATGAGTGTGGTCCATGGCTGATGACCTACCCTGACCTGAAATCTATCTTAGTGAAGCAAACAAGGAGGGAAAAAAGAGAAGGAGAGAGAGAGAAAAAAGGGAAAGCCACTCCTCAGGCACCAGCTGGGAAGAGGAAGGAGAGAGTCCCCAGACAAATATCTTTCCAGTAAACGTAGTAGTGACAATGATGATGATAGTAATGACAAAAAACGCCAACATCTTCCTGCTTTCTCCCTGCAACAGTTATATTTTTCATGCAGACCTTCTCAAGCTCCTCATTGGTAGCTTATGATACTGTTAGCACTGAATGGAGCATGTGTGGGTGCTGCAGACTAAGTAGCAGTTAACGTTTGGGCATGTGTATTACTGTGTAATATTTATTGTGTACTAAAATAACTATTATCTGCTCGTTATCTACTAGAGTCTATTCCAATATGAAGTTACAGGCTAAAAGCCACCGGGTTTGGAGTCATGTGATCTGAGTGTAGAGTTACAGGCTAAAAGCTACAAGGCGAAAGATTGAGTAGTGGGGTGAGAACAGTACGATTTAAAAATCAACGGCAGTCACTTTTTAGGAGAAACCCATCATAACAGTCATTCTGAATTCAGCAGTGGCAGGTGAGAGCAAGAGCAATGTGGTACCAGAGTGACGGCACTGCCATAGCAGCCTGGCCGTTTGCAGATGAAAGGTTACAGGCTCACAAGTGAAGGGCTGGCTGGAGAATTGGACATGAAGGACTGCTAACATTACAAAGATTAAGGCACTGTGCAACAGAGGTGCTGTGGAAACTCCATGTGCATCTCAGCTGGGTGCAACATTCTGGTTAACAGCAAGCTTCATCTTCTTTCACTGCATTTGAGATCATACATGAAGCTGTGCTTGAGCTCAGTCACGTATTGTGTCTGCCCTGCAGAAGTCATACGCTCAGCTTTAGAGACCCCTCAGTCAATGACTATGGAGGAACCCTAAGTTTCTGCTATTATGTGAAGACAGAGCTTACGATGCTCGAGTCAGCTTTATCCATGATCCTCTTTGATCTTGTTTTAATGGCCATCCTACTGGATAACAATATTGTCCAACAGAAACATAAAGAATTAACAGTCTGAGATCAGCTTTTTCTTGTATTTTTTGAATTGCTGCACAATTTTGTAATTACAATGAAGATATTCTGCACTCAGTAGTGTGGTTTGTGACAAGCCTTTAAACTGATGGTGTACTGCTTTTATTTGATCTCTGCTTTGGAGATCTGCTTAAAATCCTGGCGAACCTCTTAGCAAGGAAAATAATAAAGCAAATTTTTCCATTAAGCAAAGTTATTGTTACATTTTACATGAGCTGTATTTCAAAGCATTTCAAGAATCCTTGAATTTTGTTTGTTTTATAGGGTTTATGTTCATATTCAGGAAGTGTTTGATGATCTTCAAAAGATCTACCCTCTGTCGTTTCCTTTTATCCAAGTTTAAGTGAGACAATGAAAGAAAAAAAATTACTTATGTAAAGAGAATTTAAGACTTTATTAAACAAAAGAACAAAGAATGGGGTCAAGTATCTGTTCCAGACAGATTGCTGTCACTGCAAGCAAATAAAATAACAGTTTGAAAAGGTAGTATTTTCCAGTCTGCTGCAGTCCTCAGCAAGGTTATAACAGACAACTCAGAAACTGTAGTGAAAATAAAGCAGTAATTCCCCCTCTAAAACCTTTTACTTGTGGACATAGGTGGTGTACATGCAATAAGAGTATACCTTTTAAATTCTAAGATGGATATATCAGATTTTATAATAAATAAATAAAATTAACTTTAAAAAGCACACAATATTCAACAGTTACAATACAGAACTAGATTAATATGCTTTTATCTGCTTTCCACCTTTTGAAACGTAGAGCCAGTACCATATGGATTTTTTCATTTAAAAGAACATGAGTTTAATGGATCTTGTCTTTTGGATACTGTGGTTTGGCAGACTTCCACGGTTTGTCTGATTGGAGAAGTGAAGAATCTGAACTGGAACCATATAAGCAGCTAACATTTACAGATCAGATTTGGTTTAGTATGTGCCATTTTAAGCTATGTGAAAGCCTTTTACATGTGATGATAGTAACTTTTTTAAGCACTAACAGCCAAACTACGTAGAAAGAGTTTGGGAGCTGAGACTTTAGAGAATTTATTCTTCATTTAGAAACAAAAGCACAAACATCTGTAGCACTATGAGCACATTTTTATTTAAATTAGGTACATTAAATTAGTATACATTACATTTCAGTTACAACACAATTTTGCTGCATACAAAATGGTGTATTCTTAAAGAAGGTCATTGTCCCTTGCTCGCATCCTCACCTAAGGATGCACAGCTATTCACTGAGGACATCAGAAAGGTATCTCCTGTTCTTAAGTTACAGATGCTTAAAGTCTAATGTTTTATAATGGAAATAAAAATACTTATATTTTTTTTTCATATCTGAATAGTTCTTTTGTAGTTCTCCTTCAAACCAGGGAATTAGATTAGCCAGGGTGTTTTTAACACGTGAGTGTTTAGTGTTGTTGCAGTGCTTAGAACTGAATTCTTTTACAGTCTCAGTAAAGTTTCATATTTAAATTACTGTCACTTTTTACTTATAGTCCAATTCCACTCCATTTTTGCTCAAAACATATTCTCTGTTGAAATAGCTCTTGGATTACCTATGTTTTGTTTTTTTCCATAAAATATATTTAAAATACCTATGTAAATTGAAATAAATATTATGATAAAGTAAGAACTGGATCTTTTCACTTTAAGGAGTGGATTTAGGTGCCACTGACTATACTGATAGTAAAAAACCTGGAAAATTTAAATCAATTTATTTTGCATCTTGAAAAATCAAATAGATCACTACAGAAACAAGGGAAAGGTAGGAAAGCAAAATAAAGAAGGGCTCTGTATTACATATTTTAGTGCTACATCTTTTATAGCAATAATTAGGTATTAAATCATATGAAGATTTGAAGTTCTTAAATTGTACCTACATTAACACCATTATACTAGTCTAAGCATGTCATATAATCTGACAAAGAACATTATAAAATATATTCCTTTTCTTTAAAGGCTAGAGCTGGAGGAGTCTAGCCTTTAAAGCTCTAAACACCTATAGCATGTTCAGTGGAGATGTTACAGTATATCTGTTCACTCAAATTCACGCTGATGTTTCCAACACAAGGTTGTGGATCAAAGCATGGAGACAGATTACAAACAGTAATTATTTTAAGATCAGTACAGTTTATTTCTCGTAGCAGATTCTGTACCTGTCAATGTCTGCATAATTTGAATACTTGTAAATACTAATACTGCTATAGTTGATTTTCATCAGAAGAAGGGTGAATATGGTTAATATTCAGTGAATTATATTTAATAAATGAAAATACAAGCAGATGTGAGATTTTTTCTCATGTAGAGGCCATGACAAATCTTTTCTCTTTAATCTGTCTGGGCTGGGGAGGCAGATCATTCTCCCAATGTGAGTGCAGGTCTTGGGAACTCATAAGGAATCTGGAAGGCCTTGAAGTAAAGTACTGGCATAAAAAAGTAAAAGAAAGTCCTCTGTAGCCAAGAGCTAAAGAGCTCTTTCAAGATCATGTGATAAGATTTGTCTTCTTAACTTGAGGTACTAAAATCAGTAGTTACTCATAGAGCACATGTGCTAGATAAGGAAAGTTGCATGACATCTTTCAAGAGTGATTGGCAGGTTTTTATTTTTCAGTTACCATAGGTGGATGAGCCATATCACTTCTTTTTGCAAAGCTTCATGGTTTGATCTTTCATCAAGAATGTGAGAGATGTGGCTTCATTTCCTTTGTTTTTGTAAAATAATTTTAAATTATATCTGATGCTTACTAGCGGAAAGAGTTGCCAATGTGGCTAAAGGCTGTCATTTCATTTTGCATAAAGAGTTAATTGGAGGTGATGAAAATGGAAGTGAACGTGAATATATTCTTCCAGTCTAGTAGTTTGGTACTCGTATGGTAACAGTGAATATTGATTCATGGGTTATTTAAGAATTTTATTTCCCAGCTATTTAATGCCTGAATTTTCTTGGAGAAGTGCTACTCCTTCCCCATTTAATGCTCTACCCATTATGCTAAAGAGGTTAACCAACATTTGCTCACTTTGTGACTAACTGTTTTCTAATCCCTTTAGGTGAAGCAGAAGTCATAGGAGATGCATGTTTAAATCCCCAGAGGCAAAGTGAATTGGATTTAGGTGTCATACATACTGGCTGTATGTGTTAATTACTGTATAAAAAAGCAGCAGCAGTATCACTCTTCAGAGTGTCAGAGTATGACTCTTTAGGAAAGACAGACCAACAAGGAGAGGTGGGGGAGTTGCTCTATATGTGAGGGAGCAACTGGAATGCATTGAGCTTGGCCTGGGGGCAAGTGAAGAAGGAGTTGAAAGCTTGTGGGTTAGAAT
>Ga0065711_1006382_pt1 | contig 17529 bp, 8 predicted proteins | sample Hoacrofraction12_FD_59098 | JGI IMG/M metagenome (GOLD analysis project Ga0065711, IMG submission 59098) | Hoatzin crop microbial communities from Cojedes, Venezuela - Epithelial fraction 12 v2 (version 2) | ecosystem: Host-associated > Birds > Digestive system > Esophagus > Crop | place... | reverse complement strand
CCCCCCCCAAAAAAAAACAAAACCAACCAGCCCCCACTGTGCGTTCCCATTGAGTTACTTCACATCTTCAAAGAGCTTAGGTTAGCCATGACAATTCCAAAGGGTAATTGCTGTCCATTGCATCATGCTTATAAGATGATAAAGAATACTTGAACGGTGTTAAAATTGCCTGCGCTCCAATATTTTTTAGGGTTTAAAACTCATTGAAGGAAAGCTGTGCCAAAGTATAAGAAACACTGCAGCAAGTTCTGTTATGTTGTTTTACAAGTGCATGTTACATTAAGTACTGTTGGATGTGTTTATCTGGAGTTAGTTTCCCTCTTGGATAATATTGATGATTCTCTTGGAACTAATAACCCTTTTGAAGTCCTAGTCAACCATGTGTGGATTTGTTTCACTGTTTAAACAGGTAGAGATAAGAAACAACATGCTGTTTGTATAATATGTATCAGATAACATATCCACGAACACACACTTTTTTGTCTTTAATCATATTTGTACAATGAAGATAATAAATGTTTGAATTTTCTTGGAAGTGTTTGCCCTGCTGCCCTATTTTGATGCCCAGCATATGAAACAAGGAGCCACCAAACTGAAATGGGGGCTGTCATATGCATGAGTTTTTGTTGACACAAGCCTTTTTCTTTGCTTGCTTTTGACATCCTGAAGTGTTTCTTGTGTTTTCTGTGGTGCTGTCAGAAGATTAAAGATGAAGGGCATGTCTGCGTGATCTGTGCGTGAGCGTGCCTGCTGTAGCTCATGTGAAGAGGCTTGTTTTCAGCAAAGCGAGCTGGATCTCAAGGACGAGGCTGTTGAAGAAGAGGCACCTGGGCCTCTGCTGCAGAGGTCTGCAGACTCAAGACTGAGCAGTGTTTGGCTCCCAGGCTGTTGTGGCTCAGCAGAAAGGATTATTAAAGTCCCATTATATTCATACAGGACTTACCCTTTCCTCTGCTTTGTCAAGCCTGGTTAGGGAAACATGAGGTCTGTGGCATGTTTGCTGAATTTTCTCTTCTCTGCTCCCATGATTGGTGTTGTAAATGTCTTGAAAGTTTACTAAACGTCTTGCTGGAAAAGTCACTTTTTGCCAGGCAAGGAAAAGAGAAGGAGAAAAAGTAGTTAGAAGTTGAGTCCTGTGTGAAAAGTCCAACTTCCATGCAGCATGGAAGGCAGCCAACCCGCTGGAAAGCAGCTTTGCAGAAAAGGTCCAGGGTGTCCTGGTGGACACCAAGTCGAACGTGAGCCAGCAATGTGCCCTTGCAGCAAAGAACGCTGATGGTATCCTGGGCGGCACTAGGGAAAGTACTGCCACCAGGTTGAGGGGAATGGTCCTTCCCCTCTACTGGGCACTGGTGGGGGCACATCTGGAGCAGCATGTCCATTTCTGGGCTCATCAGTGCAAGAGAGATGTGGACGTAGTGGACGGAGTCCAGTGAAGGACCATGAAGGTGCTGAAGGGACTGGAGCATCTGTCACGTGAGGAAGGGCTGAGAGCTGGGACTGTTCAGCCTGGAGGAGGGAAGGCCTGGGGGAGCTCGTCAATGTGTACAAATACCTGAAGGCAGAGTGCAAAGAGGATGGAGCCAGGCTATTTTCAGTGGTTCCCAGTGACAGAGTAAGATGGATGGGCACAAAATGAAGCACAGGACATGACTGAACATCAGGAAACTTTTTTCTTGTGAAGGTGACTGAGCACTGGCACAGGTTGCCCAGAGGTGTTGTGGAGTCTCCTTTCTTGGAGATACTCGCAAGCTGTCTGGACGTGGTCCTGGGCAACTGGCTCTAGGTGGCCCTGCTTGAGCAGGGAGGATGGACCAGATGACCTCCAGAGGTCCCTTCCAGCCTCAGCCCTTCTGTGATTCTGTGAACTCTCTTAATTTTGTCTATAAATAGCACTTTTAATTAAATGGAAAATACCTTTCAGTGTTAAAATCACCTTAAGGCATTATCAGTATCGGGACTCGGGACAGGAAGTACCTGCTGTCAAGTCTTGTCTCATTCGTTCAAAGCTGGACACTTTTTTGCCTAATATGTTAATACTTTGCGTTGGACAAACACCCAGTGGTCATTCATATACTGCTTTGTCCTTTAAAAAAAAGAACAAACAAATGCTGTTAATAAAAGGTGACTTCTTGATCTTAAGAACACACAGTTCCTGTTTTTGTGAAATGCTGACGTTTCCTGGCTGGTACCAGAAAGGATGCTGAAGAGGACCTGTGTGTATGCATTATATAGCTGAAATCACTTTAGGAGGTGGTGGGGAGGGCAGAAAGAAAAATCTGCCTGTGCTACTTCAGAGCTGATAACAAGCAACTTAATAAAATATTTATTTCATTAGGTAGAGCTTTTTAGCCTCCCAGAACAAGCTAATCTGGGTTACCTGAAGATAAGATGGGAGTGCCAAACCTAGCTTCCAGTTTCTGAAGTAGGCCCTAAATAGACATAATAGCTCTTGGGTTTGGACACTTCCATTTCAGAAGCTGCTAATTGACCTCCCCTGCTCCCTGATGATGGTTGCTGTAAAGAACTGCAGTGGCCAATGTGTCCTGCTGTTCTCTGGTAATGAGACCTTGCTCCTTGGGTCCAGAAAAGGTAATAGAAAGCATCGTTGCGGAACATGCTGGGGCAGAAGCACCAGCAGTAAAAAAATCAGGTGCAGAACAAAAATACAGGACACCTTTGTAGATGTAAAATGTCATTTAGATCGGTGGAGTCCAGGGTATTGAAAGAGGTCCAACTGCCCAGTTTTCCATTGCTTTAGTCACTGGAAGTAAGCTGAGCAGGCTGGTGAAGATGAGTTTCAGGCAGTACCTCTGCTAGTCACAGTTTTCAGATACAGGTTCATAGTCTCCCATGGATCTTGCATCTAAAGCGTGTTCGAATAGCCCTTGTTCTGTTTTATATTTGTCACAAAAATGTTATTCTTAAGCCCTTAAAGGTGTTTGCAGCAGGAAGAATATTCAATATTTCAAATGGAGGGCAGAGGTGGGAAAACATGGCTGCTTTCCACATGCCTCCTACAGCTTTTGTTATTTCCTTGGAGAAATACCAGCTCCTGAATTTTTGGATGTTCACCTTCTGTCTGTTCCCTTTATGTGACCTAGTTGATTTAAATATAATAGTTCATCTAAATTATGACCTTCATCATACACTCTTGCCGAGGATCTAAAATAACAGCACCTCCTCTGCCTTTAAGCCTCTGATCAAGTAGCCAGATGTTTTGTTTTGTCACTCAAATACGTGGGTATTGTTTGGTTCTTCCCCTGCAACACACAGAGAGGGGGACAAAGACGTATGCCAGTTAGCACTTCCATGGGGATGTGGAAAGTACTGTAATTAATAGCATCAACAGCAAATGCCATCTCAGTTTAGCAGGGTCCCACTGGGATCTTTGAGTCATGATACCTCCTGATGCTGGTGGTTTCTTCCCGTGTCTGAACCAATGTGGAAAGGTTTAATCTGGCTCAAAGTGGAGTTTCTTCAGCATGGGGTCAAAGAGGGGGAAATGGGTTAAACCTCAGCCTGCTCAAACCTGTGGTAAAGACGTCAAAGGAAAGTGAGCTGGATTCACCTGGTACATAGCTACAATTCATAGCTAGTTCAAGCCGAGCTTCTCCTAGCATATGGGGGATGAGATCCTGCCTCTGAATTAGTGTTATTAACAGCACTGGCTCAGTTTTAAATCATGCAGGGTTGCTGGCTGAGCTCCTAATTAGCTACAGAGAGGTGAATCAGAAATACAGCAACGCAGGGCACGATATCCAGTGCCTTCTTGCGGTATTATTGCCTACAGTTGCCTTTGCACCTTCCTGCAGCTAATGAGATGTGAGGGCCTGGACGTTGGCACTGTGTGATGTTAGGGCACGGAACAGTTTGTTATGTATTTTTAGATCCTGCTTTCATTTTCTCTTTCTTACAATGAGATAGATACTATCCAAATGGCTCTCAGAAAATGGTGGTTGATGATAAGCACTGTCAAATAGCTAAGCAATCCTTTTCTTCTGTTTTCTTCTTCAGCCCACCATTTTGCAAATACATCTAATAGCAAGAGAGAGGAATTTCCAAATTTGCTGAGGTGGTTGGTTTGTTTGTTTGTTTCTTAAATGTATAGGTTTGCAAAGTGGTTTTGCAGAGATTACTGCAGTTCCTGCAGTGCAAGTTGGCAGTTATTCAGCTAGTTTGCGCTCCTTAAATGTCCTAGATTTGTTGCTACAGAAGTGGGAAGAGAAAATTTTACATCAGGACCTCTTCATCTTCTTGTAAGGACCATTTCTCTGTATTTAAAGTGAAACCTGTGTCTTTCTGGTTCTGTGTTAACAAATTCCTAGAAAACTGTATGATCTTAGTTTAGGCAGAATTTATGGCAAGACAGGATTTTTTTTGGGAGGGAGTGTCCATCTTATGGAATGCCTTTTGGGTGAAAGAGTTCTTCAAAAATCAGAGGCCAGTCTTTATCAGCCCGTTGGTCAGTTACTTGCTCCGAATGCCATAAATGTAAATTCTTTCCAGAAACAGTTTCATTCACGCTGGTGAGGCTGTTTGTCAAGTCTTTGGTAGTGTACACTTGTTAACTTAGCAACTTCCAGGGGTTAAATGGTTGTCTAGGCAAGACCAGCATTACAGATTCCACAGGGTCATTTTGTTTTGCCCTGATAATAGGGGATATCTCCTATCAGGAGGAGCAGTTTCTGGTTTTCCATGTGATGCAAAATATGGTCACAGACTTTAAAATTACGAAATGACATTTGACTGGAATTTGAACTGGTACTAACCAGCTTACTAACTGAATATATATTTGCAAGTCTTTTGTAATTTTGCACCCATGGGAGAGAGGAATCGGAAGGACTGTTTTTTCTAGCTCTAGCAGAAATGAAGATTGGGATTCGACTTGCAAAGCTAAAGTTGTGTTGTCACCCTCCTGGAGATCAGAATGAGGATGAGTGCAAGAGAAGGCCAAGGGAATAATTTGTTCCAGCTTTGAATTTTACTTCCATTTATAGTTTGGTTTTGTAAAACATTGGTCCCATTTCCATAAAATTGAAGGTAGCTGATTTCTTCAAAAGAAATTTGTTTCATTTTTAAAGATCGCACTTGCTCAGCCCCATCTAGTGGACCGACTGCTAGTGTCATCCAGAGAACAGCTGGTCGTCGTCAACCGTGTAGCAGATTAGAGCATGAATAATGTGTGTGAATATGTGCGTTATAGTATGAATGATGAGCCTAAAGTACGTTTGTGACGAATTATGTAACAGAGTCCGAAGAAGATTGGCGGTTGTTCAGTTGAAAAGGAGCGGTGTGAAGGAAAGAAAGTTGAAGATGCATGCGGGCAGTGGTGCCAGTTACTTCCTGCGTTCCTGTAGCCCATCGAGCTCCAGCCTGCTTGCCTGCTGCGCTGCCCTACCGTGTGATGCCATCCAGGTCGTAAGCGTCTCTAAAGAAGGATTTCGGAAGGCTGTTTCTTTGCGCAGTACCACAAGGCACAAACCACTGCCTCATTTGTCACTGTGATGTGAATGATAACTGCAAGCTGGTGCCAACAGTGAACACTGAAGTCCTCACCCAAGGAAAATGCTTCCGGAGTCTTTCTAATTTAAATTGTAGGCAAGGAATTCAGTGTTTGGCTCTTTGAAAAGCCATGATTTTGTTCAAAGAAAAAAAAAATCCCTTGGGAAAACCTCCCTATAGAGCGCACATACGCACTCTGTGGAATTGTCAGGTCATCTCAGCAGCTGCCTCAGGACTTGGGAAAAGATAAGGGGTCTGTGGCTCAGGTCTTGCAGGCACATGGCAACTGGTTTGATTTTTCCAGCCATGGAAAGAAGGGCTGAATCTCTGCAAAAATGAATGTCTCTAGAAGGACTGGGTGTTTCTGCAGCCCTGGCTACACCACCAGCATCCTCCTGCCCTCTCTTAAAGAAGTTTTCTTTGGCATCACGCCCTTGGTTTTGCAGCTCCAGTTGCAAATGAAGGGAGGCAGAGGGGGAGATCCCGGGTCTCTGGGCAGAAGACCCTGACAAAGCCCCAGCCGTGTGGGTGGGAGCAGGCAGGCAGCGTGCTGGCCCAGGATGCCGGGTGAGTGGCGGAGGCAGAACGGCTCTCCAGTGTAAGGGGTGGCGAGCATCGCTGAGGGCAGGGACAGCTACAGAAAACAGGAGCGGAGCAAAGCTGCGTCATAGTTGCACCAAGCTGTAATGCCCTCCCCTTTAAGCTTCCTTGAATTTTACAATTTCATCACTTTAGGGTCTGTTGTTTTTGTTCAGTTCACATGTTTTGGACAATGCAAATAAGTGGGTCAGTTTTACTCTGTACATTTGTATGCATTAGCACAATAGCGTTGTGCTGAGGTTTCCAAAAAAGCTATCCTTAAATAATTCATAGGACCATTTAATTTCATATTCCAAAATCTAAATGTGCAGGCAAGTTTGTTTGCCAGGTTTAAGGGAGCTCAGCATTTAAATAACATTCTATTTTCTTTTTTCCTTTCTAAGTTTTTAATGTAGTGCAGCTGTCAGAATATCGCTTGTCTGCTGGCCTACTCACAAGATAGTGGTGCAGCATAACCTTTCCAGGCAGAAGTGGCTGACTTCTGAAATGAAGAAAATAAAGGTTTAGAGGTTTTCCTTTTCAAATTTTAGGTTTGAGACAGTAGCTGTGGATACTGATTGTAGTTTAGATGTTCATCCAGCTGAGTGGGTGCAGTCCTGTGTGGAAGTCCACTTGGCTCCCACTGACACCAGCAGGAGACATGGATGTGAAAGGGTCCTGATGTTTAAGCAAACAAATTTAGTGGCAGGAATCCTGTTTTGTTAGAGGTTTGGGGATAAATCCTACATGCTGGAAGATAACCATTTGCAAAGGAGGTGGCTTTGCTTTTGTAATAGCTATGAACCAAACATTAGCTAGCAGATGGGAATTCAAGAAAATACTTAAAATTTTTAACTCTCTGTTTCTCCTCTAGCTCTGGGATTGTACACAGTAAATGCAGTATATGGAGATACTATTACTATGCCTTGTCGTCTAGAAGTACCAGATGGTCTTATGTTTGGGAAATGGAAATATGTAAGTATATCTTATCTTTACATTCATTAGAGCTGGTATAAGATGATGTGTATTTTTTGTGTGTGAGATTACAAGACTCCCAACTGATAGGATTTCTGCCTTGGATACAAAACATTTATTCCTGTGTTTGTAAGACTGCAAGATTCCAATCTGCATAATTTCTGCCAAGTGCAGATTAAAGGTTTGAGGAATTAATATCATTGTTCGAGAGAAATAATTATTGGGGAGTTTTCTGCCAACCTGTATGAGAGATCTGGCCTGTTACCCGGTGGTGTCTCGCTCGCTTGACGGAGCCATCACTGTACATTTGAAGACTTGTGAAGTGGGCTGCCCGAAGCATGGCGTGCTTCGTCCCTGGGAAGGCGCTGTCCCTGCGTTTGGCCAATCTGGCAGTCGCTCAGTGTTGTTCCATGCTTCAGTGTGTATAACGCACAGCGGAGAAGAGCGCAGAGCTGACCTTGGTAGAGTCGCTGGAGGTTTCACTCTGCCATTTCTGGTGGACAGAGAACAAAAGCAAAACCACTGATGGTCTCCTGGTTGTCTCGGTCAGCCTGCAGTAGGAACACCTCAGGATGCGCTTCGCCTGTATGCAATCGGTAGCCCAGGTCGAAAGGAGAATAAGCATGTCAAAGCCAAATGAAACCTGGAAGCATATGCAGAAAAAAACACCAGGATGCCAAAACTTTCGCTTTTCAGACTGGCTTCGGGACAACTGGTTTTCCTACTTTTGTGAAGTTCATCTAAATCTCCTCTCGGGCTCAAACCAAAACGTTACCAGCAAGAACAGGTGATTTCTACTTTGACAGTGGATATAAAATTATGTAGTTCGCTCTCTTGCTTTGTTAGTGGCATCCACCAGCCTGTTTTACAGCAGACTGGTCTGGCACTGGGGAGTGTTTCGTAATCCCCTGCTGGCTCTTGCCTTTGTACCTGGAGGTTTGCAGCTTTTGCAGCCCTCGTCCACTCAAGAGTTTCTGCTCCGCAAGCGCATTTTGGGAAATGAAGTCAGGAGTCTGTTGTTTCCCCAAAAGGGACAGTGAAACTGTTTCGTATAAGCGTTCAGAAGATGCAGTGCCTACACTTTGCAATGTGTTTTTTAGTCTGCTGACTTTTCTTGGGAAGACACCAGTCCATCTCTATGAAGACACAAGGCTATTCTGAGGAAAAGAAATGCATTCTCTCTTTCCAGCGTGTTTGGATTGCTCATCTCGGGCAAGTACCAAGCAGCAAATGGAGATGTCACAGCTTTTTCTAAATGGAAAGGGTTACGAAGCATAACGTGCAAAAAAGTCTGTCTAGTTGCTATGGGATGAAACAGTTGACGCAGCCGACACAACCAAGTGCCAGCGATACTCATTCCTCCAGGGCAGCTCCCAGCATCCCAGTGCTTGGTTTTAGGTGGGGGAGGGGTTGGTTTAGGTTTCTTCGGTCGGCTGATGATTTCATTGCAAGGAGGAACTCTGTTTTCTGCTCTGCTGCCTTGGGAGTAGCAATTCGGGTTCCTGGTGGGAGCCCGGGGGCACGTGGAGGTGTTGCACCGTGGCAGGAGCTGACGTTGCTCCCTTCGGCACCTGCCTGTGCGTGCTCGTGCCGTGCTCATGCGCTGGGTGGGCTTACGGAGCTACAAGCTCGTTTGCACTTGATGGCCAACCTTGCCTGTACCGAGTCAAGGCAAAGCTTTCGCTCCTGTGTGACAGACTTCTAGAGTAATCCAGGAGTCACAAGTGGGAGAGGGAGAAAGAAAAGAAGAGAATTTAAACTGAACATTAGCTGTTGCCTCGTGCTCCCTGCCCAGCTCTGACACCGCTCATCTCTTGTCACAGCATCGTCATGCTTTTGTGGGCTCTGCCGTCAAGCTGAGGTATTGTGCTGGGAGCGCCACTCACATCAGTGCCGCAAGGTGCAAGGGATAAAAGGGAACGGAAACCTCTTCCAGCCCCCAGCACAATACTGAACGTAAAGATGGAATCAGCCTTTTACCTCGCTTTATTTAAAAGCAGGCAGTGTCTGTCCCAGCTCTGTGTGTGTCTGTGTCTGTGTTTAAGGCGGGGGAATCAAATCCTGCAGAACTCAGCCGGTAACTTTGTCTCTCATAAAAATAAATTTTTGCGGTAGGTTTGTGCAAACCTGTGAGCTTTGTATTCCTTCTTAAGATGGCAACTGAATACTGATTAATATGAGGAGGGTGTCTAGAAAATGATATTTTGCAGATTGTCCCGACATGCATAAATAACAATATTTGATTGTATGTATATTCCCATGCCACAAGCTCTTGGGTCCTTTAAAAGCAAAGAGAAAAAACACCCTAAAAATTAATTTAGAATAAAATAGGCAGTTATGCCTGATTAAATCCTGCATTTGGAATGAAGTCTGAATATCCCAGACAAACGATATGAATATGTAAAGCGATCATGAAAAAAGGAAACTGAAGCTGTTGAGCCTAGCTCACGAATACTTCCATTTTAAGTACTTTTTCATATAGAGAGAGGCAGGTGGTGCCAGAGCCACCAGCCTTCATCAGAGGAGGCTCTATGCTATGCTGAGATTGAGCCAAAGGATTGAAATTATTTCTACTGCCGATATTCTCAATGTGTACCATGGCAGTCTTAAACTAGCCCTCATGTTATACTGAATTTCTTGTTTGTAGAGCAGAAATTAATCAGGAAAAAAGCCATCTGATGTAGTTTTCAGATTTCTTAAATTATGGGTTTGTACCAACTGCAGATCTTCAGGAACTTCTAAATGAGTGTTTATGCAAAATAGCAGTGTTTATCCTTTTATTGTAGGAAATGCCAAATGGATCTCCAGTATTCATTGCCTTCAGGTCATCAACAAAAAAAAATGTACAGTATGATGATGTACCAGACTACAAAGACAGATTGAGTCTCTCAGAGAACTATACATTATCCATCAGGAATGCAAGGATCAGTGATGAAAAGAGATTTGTATGTATGCTAGTTACAGAAGATGATGTTTCTGAAGAGCCAACGATAGTCAAAGTCTTCAGTAAGTAAATCAAGTTGTTACTACTGTTAACATTCATCAGCATCTGAATCATAAATTATGGAAACTTTTGTTTAAGGGAAAGATTAAAGCCAAGAAAGTAAGTTTGGCGGAGTAAATTCCTAAGACTAGCAAATTTCTGCAGCTTTCAGAAGGGTAATCTACTGGTGGCATTTACGTAACAGGACTGCCTGCACTTGCAGTTTATTCATGATAAGTGCTGGCTCAAAGAGAATTTTAGGCTTTGATAATGACTCACTTATGTGATGTCATTTGGCCTTGGAAATGAAAAATGTAAAATTAGCACTGATTATTTTCCATTTGTTCTCTGAACGAGTTTTTCTGCAGGAGGGAAGCATTAACTGTGTGCGATCCGCAGGATTAGATCAGCGGAGAGGTTTAAAGCAGCTCCGAGCAGCTAGCATGCGACGCTGTGAACTGTGAGGGAGAGAGCGAGAGGCTGGAAAACGAGCCGCTAGCCCCAAATGCTTACTTTGTCCCCCGCTGAACTGCCAGGAGGAAGACTGGTCTGCAGTTCTCTTTCAGAGCACGACAAAGCTCCTGAGCCTTTGATACCACTGCAAACCAATCAGCAGTGCAAACCACAGAACCTGGAGGAGCAGTCCTGCTCTGAGCTTGCATGGGAGCCCGCTCAGACCTGCCTGCTGCCTGGTGGGGCTTCAGAGCAGACCCGAATCCCCCAAACCCCGACTCAGCCCGCGGAGGGGTCGGTTACCCCGTTTTAGGGGTGTGGGTCTGCCGAGGCTAAGGGTAGTGTTTGTAAATGCTGCCCTGTGGCTGCAGTGGGATCTTCCTCAGCCTCATGTTTTTATAGGGCTTTTTTGGCCTTTGTTGCTCCTCAGATGCAGATTTACACAGTCTAAATAGGTCTCTGTTGTGGGAACGCGTTGCTTGCAGGGATGGGCAGTTTCAAATAGACCACACTTCTGCTTGAAAAACATGAATTCATGTTTCGGAAGGGCACCTTTGCTCTTCTCTCAGGGAGCAGGTGTCAGGGAGTTGTCGGCGGTGTCTAGGCAGAAGTCTGTCAGTGGCATAAATGAGTTTGAAGCTAGATGAGGAGTCAACAGTAATGCCTTTCCTCGTTTCACTTCCAATTTGACTGCAAGAACAATTGAATTAATGACAACAGGGAGGAGTGTGCTCAGAGCATGCATAGTAAACGCAGTGCTTCATAGGAAATGATAAAGAATTATCATGTTTACTTACCACACAGCGGTAAATATGTAGAAGAGACATTGGTATATGCTGAAACAAAATGCTAACTGCTCGAATTACTGTGCGCTGTAATAAATATTAACACAGTGCTAACTCAGCCACGGAGCCCAGCTTGTATGTTTTATTGTATGCATTAATATACTAATAGGGAAAGCTTCTATTTACTAAGTAAGAGAAGAATAAAGGATGCAATGGCTATGTAATATGGCCGACTTAGCACTGCAAGAAAAAAAATTACCTTTTCAGTTTTTCGTTTTGAGTTCACAGCTTTGTGTAGGGTTCTTTTAACATACCTTTGTGGTTTACTTCCTTGAGTCTGGTTTTTGGCATTTCATTTTTTGTTCTTGCTTGCTTGCTTGCTCTAATTGTGAGAGAGTTAAAAGCAGCCTTCAAGCTTCATTTATTTAACCAGTGGAGTTTCTAACTTGTTGAATCACAGACACAGAGCTGGGCTGTAGCAGTCTGAACCCTCACAGACCAAAAGCCTTGTGTACCTGAAAGTCAGATATATCTCAGAAGTTGTGACCGAAGCTGGGTTTCGCTGGAGCTTGTCACGTCCTCAGCTGTGCTACCTGATTAACTCAGAACTAACGAGCTGAAATGGCTCATTGCACAGCTACCACCTGCTGGTTTCGCTTGCTGGACTGCTCAGACAAGCTCTACCAGCTTTCCAGATGGATCCTGTCAGCATCTTTGTTCTGGAATTCGATGGCCAGAGTTTGCAAGGCGGAGCAGCCCAGTGGCCGTGAGCTGCTGTCCTGCTGCACCGATGCTTGGCTGTTGCAGGCAAGGAGCTCTTTTCCCCCCCCCGCGTTGTAGGGCCTACACGGAGTTGCAAAGTACTCTGGCAAGCTCTTAAGCCGAGAGGTAAGCAGAATGCTGAAGTCACAAACCCACCAAAGTGGGATCTGCTGCCACCAAGGTTAAAGAGTCTTCTTGCTTCAGACGCTGAGCTAGTAAACACCGAGTAAGTCTTTCGTGGTGAATTACCTTGGCAATCTCAGCTTGGTCACCACGGCACGGGCATCAGGGGAGCTGAGCAGGGCGTCCTCCCCTTCTCTCGGTGGGAGCGTCATGGGGCATCCAAAGCGCAGCGCAGGTCTCCCTGAACTGGTCCGGGGGGGGATGAGAGATGGAAGGAAGCACAGCCAAGGTGGGGGAAGGTGGTGGGGTTTGTGGTTTGATCAGCTGGTGACTGTGACAGGCAGCCAACTATGCCTGCTTGTGGGACCTGAAAATCTGAACCAGAAGGCCAGTTAATGGTCTTGTAAAACCTAATTTGCTTGGACTGACATGAAAATGCTTTGTCCTTGACAGGGTTTTACAGAAAATAGGTTAACCTTTTTCCTTTAAAACGAACAAAAGAGAAATAAACATGCACATATATTTAAAAAAAAACAAAACCCTTTGTTAGCCCTTCGAAGAAATTGTGATGGTCTTGGTGTATAGCTTTGGGTTTTGTTTGGTTTTGGTTTTTTGCCACAAGCAAAGTTGCTTGAAAACATCAAATGAATAGCTTTTTTTACTGCCTTTCATTTCCCTTTTGTGCCATTGTTCTTGTTCCATCCTGTCGTAGTCTTCCAAGTGCAGAATATCTGCATTTGTGTGCACACAAACATAGGCATACACATGCGTGCACACGCACCCAGAGCAAATGGGTTATTGTGGAAACGTGTAGGCTCGCTGTCTTTGTGACAGCAGGAGCAGTGCACCTGCACGTTAGTAGCTTCGTCAGTGTCCTGAGATTTTGGACAAGATGGTGCGAAGTGCACTTTGGGCTGGTGTTACTGATTTCGTACATACATTTTTTCATAGGGAGCTTGATCTGGAAAAAAGGTTCTGTAAGCTGGCATGGTTAAGGGTGGTTCAGTCTGTAAAAGTATAGAATGTGTCGGCGTATTTAAGCAGTATAGCTAGGGTGCAGAGGCTTTCTTTGACTGTATAAACATTGATTTATTTTTTTTTCCCCCTCACTCTTCCCCCTTCTTTTAAAATTGGAGGGAAAACTCTCTTCTGGAGATAAAATTTGCATTCCGGGCTTCAGGCCAAACTATTTTAACAGACAAGTTATGTAGTCTCTAGAAAGTAGTTTTTTATGATGGAAACGCTGATAGATCCTCTACTTTGGCAAGCTAAGAGGTCCATCTACCGTAATAAAAGTAAACAAGAAGACACACTGGTACTGAAGAAAAGGTTTATTTTTTTGAAAGAGTCATAACTAACTCAGAATCAGTTAAAGTAATTACACTTATCTCTGTCATCTAAATTTCTTATATGTAACAATTCCAGTTAGGAAAAATAAACATTAGAAAAATGATTAAGTTGAATTTGTTTCTTTATAACGTGACAGCTCGGCTACAGTAATATCCACAGTAAAGCTGCTTTTCTGTTGCTATAGTTTCTGTACCACCAGTTCCTTCTCCAGCATGTGTGTTGTATAAATCAAATAGATCAGATAAGGTTCTCTGCTGTCAGGTGCTGAACTAGTCTGCCTGGCTAAAATATGTGTTGTCAGAATGCATAGAATTTGTTATGGAAACCGTGACACATTTTGAGGTGATGGTTTCTCCTTTTCAATCCATTTGTTAATATGGAGGTAGAAGTATCTCACTTTTTCTTCTTTTATTGGCAAGCGTAGGTAAGACTGTACTCAGCCAGATTGTTCTATTTAGTCTCAAAGTCTATGTATCTTTTGGTAACTTTTTGTTTTTCAAACAGCTGTTTGTGCTCCCTTCACTAGTACTTTTATCCTATTTATGTTCTAGAACAACCCTCTCAACCAGAAATCTTACATCAAGCAGACTTCTTAGAAACAGAGAAGCTACAAATGGTAAGAGCAGCATTCTCCCTCACAGTTACGCGCCTGACGGCTGCCTGGCGTCCCTTTACTGTCAAGACGGAACGCGGTGATGGACTGAGGCTCGGAGAGGGTGCGTGTGCGTGCGTTTGTGCGTGCACACCTGCCTGGGAGAGACCGTGGTCTGCAGCCAGGCTGAGCACAGAGTAGTTCCCTCGCCACTACTGTATCAGCCCTGCCTGAATCTCCAAGCAGGAGCCATCCTGATCTTAGACCCACCGCCGAACCCTCTTCCAAATTGCACCTAAGCCTCACTGATGGGATCTGTCCTGTTTAAGAAAAACAGTTGGGGTTAAGCGTTTGAACTTTCGAGACATTTTTACCCAAAGCAACATAAGCAAAAATAGAATTGTGTTAAAGCATAGTGGAGGAAAACAGCGAATAATTCCTACGTGTCTTGCAGCTCGGGGAGTGCGTCGCACGAGATAGTTATCCCGAAGGCAATGTTACGTGGTACAAAAACGGGAGAGTTTTGCAGCCTGTGGAAGAAGGTACGTTTCAATAGCCAGTGTCCCTGAATCCACAGAGGGATGCACGTGTGAAGAACGGTGCTTGTAAGACTTGCTCTGCTTCAGTCTAACGTATTGTTCCTTTGAGGAAGACTGCTCGTATGGAAAGATGAAACTGGAAGGAACCTTCGAGGCCTGTCAGAGCACCCAAGCTACGCCAAATAATTGCTCTCTTTCAGTTCCAGCTTTAAAACCATATCGTGGGGCGGAGGGTTGCCTTTGTTAATGCTATTGCAAAGTTATTCTCACGCCTGTGTAGGCAGTAGAAACCTGTATCTCATACCCAACTTCTTACATGGTATTCACTGTCTCGATTTCACACCTGTCCGATACTGTGTTTTAGACCGTGTAGACAGGTGTTTACTCTCCGGGATGTTAAGGAAGAACAGCTTTTTTCCCCCTCTCCTTTATAACTTTGATTTTTGGCAGACTGATCAGACCACAATATTTTACCTTCCATAAAACAGAGAATGCTTACAAAATGAAGTTACAAATGTGATCCTACAAATTTTTTTTCCAGCATTTTTGAGGCCTTCTTTCTGGCTTACAAAGCAAGCTGAGATTTTATATTTAAAAAACCAGACCAGTTTGCAATTAGTTTTTTGTTTTGATTTGATTTAAGATGTACAATATGTTAGGAGTATGTTGTTGGTAAAACATTCCTGGTATATGTCAGTGGCAATACTGGAGGAAAACTGTACAGTCTCTTGGGCAATTTGTCATGTTGCTTGCATGTTTGCAGCCTGATAACAAATACAGAGCAGGCAACAAAATGTAGGAAGAAGGCTGCAAATTCTGCCTGTGTGACACTGAGACAGTATTTGCTTTTCAGTTGTGGTCATAAATTTGCAAAAGATTGTGAACAAATCAACTGGACTCTTCACCATGACATCGTCTCTTCAGTACATGCCAACAAAGCAAGATGCAAATGCCAAGTTTTCTTGCGTGGTGACGTACTATGGACCATCTGGCCAGAAAACAATACAGTCTGAACCAGTTGTCTTCGATGTTCACTGTAAGTTATTAAAAAGCATCTGTTGCTGTACAAAGTCTACCTTATGGGGGAAAAAGCAAGATGGTTTACAACATTACAGAGGCATTGCTACTTGTCTGTCGAGACGGTTTCTTCAAAGCTGCTTTGCAGCAAGAATGTCCGAGTACATTGTCTGTGTAATTTTTACTTCTTTTCAGATTTACCTGAGAATTCTTTCTTTCTAACAGTAGAATACTGTATATCAAGATTGCTTTGACAAGAGGGAAGTGGTAACCACAAAAAGTTACATAAAAATAGGCTTTTCAGAACTTTAGCAGAAGTCAGAGTGATTGATTAGAGTGACTTTCTGTGCCCCCTGAAATATGCATAAATACACAATGTAGTTTTTAGTATAGTCAGATGGTTTTCATTTTTGCAGAGTCAGCACCAAACAGCAAATGCTGGCACACTACCTTGCACGAAATGCAATAGCTTCTCTACAGTTGTAAGATGCTGATTTTTACATTAAAATGTATCGTTTGAATATTGGTAGACTTTTAAGTATAGAATTTGTGTAAATAATTACTTCTAGCTGGCCTAAGTCCCGTAGCAACTCCCTGACTGTGTTACTGACTGATAGGGAAATCACAGTTCTCCAATGAATAAAAAAAAAATGGGCATTTGGTGAAGAAAGGTCAGGGGGTTAAGAGGCATTTCACAGTCTTGTACAATGACGCTTCTGAAGGACTGCAGGAGGCAGCAGGTCGTAGCAGAATGAAGAGGAACAGAAGATACACAAGCTGTCCGGTCAGATACTACCTTTCTGTGTGCTTAGCGTAATACCTCAGCTTTTAAAAGAGAAGTCCATGTTTTGGGAATGGTAGGGTCTAAGTATACAGTCCAGACATCTAATTGGATCTTAATATACATTATGTGACAACTCTGTAATCCAGCTGAACACAAAGAGAATGACTAAGGCTCTGGATTCCTCCAGCTAGTAGGTGTGCACCATTGCCTTGAAAACCACAGGCTTGAAGTGGCAGGTTGTGTTGTACCTAGATGATTAGTTGCTTCTCCTTCACGGGTCAGGTTTGTTGAGCAGCCGAGTAGGAGATCAGTTTTGACCTTGGTCAAATCAGATCAAACCTTGGAGCAGTTGCTCCTTGTTTTCACCTGGAGTAAATTAAGGCCTTATTTTCACCAGCTGTTTCTCCAGAATGACAACTGACAGAACTAAGGGAGAAGAAAACCTCTGGCACAGTAACCCTTATCCTTGGAAATAACACAGAGATTTCAAGCCTGAAGACACCTATCCCATCACTTTAAAGCTACAGGGTTTTTTAGTATTTGGTTTTGCTTTAAAGTTGGGTACCAAATTTCGCTGGGTGCTTTCCTGTCACCTGTGGAGCCCCCTGACCATGAATAACTCCCGCTGTGAATGCAGATGTTCACAGGAGTGTAATGACCAGAGAGCACTTGTTCCAGTTACTCGCTGAGCGGTGCTCCGCTGTCCCCGCTTCCCCGCCACCTGCGTGCAGTGGGCTGCTTCGCCTGTTGAGGATGGGGCTCTGGCGGATGCCTGCGATGCCTGTACTGCGTGCGCTTGCAGCGAAGAGCTGCCCAGTGTGAAGGAAAAGGGAGGCTGCACAGCACTGCAGAATGGTCGCTGCCCCGGATACCACGTGCACTCCGTATTAAAGATTTAATGCTTGCTAGACTAGCTCTTTTAATCCTGGTCTAGTAACACACAGTTTAATTAAGATGGTTCTTCCTCCAGAGATGTGCAGGATCATCGTACTGCTAATTAGCCAGCAGTGGGAGGCAGGCACAGCCTTCGGTACCCCTTCAGCACTGAGGAGGACTCAGGTATCAACTTGGTTTGGCTTTAG
>Ga0065711_1039756_pt1 | contig 17530 bp, 12 predicted proteins | sample Hoacrofraction12_FD_59098 | JGI IMG/M metagenome (GOLD analysis project Ga0065711, IMG submission 59098) | Hoatzin crop microbial communities from Cojedes, Venezuela - Epithelial fraction 12 v2 (version 2) | ecosystem: Host-associated > Birds > Digestive system > Esophagus > Crop | place... | reverse complement strand
AACCACACCACATAGTGTTACTGAGATTACCTAGAACACCACTCCTGATAGCGTTGTAGGAAACTGGCTCAGGCTGAGGTTTCTAGCTCCTTGTCCAAAAAGATCTAATCCAATCCTCAGCTAGGTGCTGGCATTTCTCATTTGTTTGCTTTTCTGCAAAGAAACTGGGTGCTACAAAAGCCCTGACTTTAATCATCACTGTAGGAGCTTCCAGATCCCATTCTGTAATGTGAGCCTAACTTCGGGATGATGCCACAGAAAGCATGGCAGGGACCATCACAGTCCCATTTGCACCACTGGTCTGGACCTACAGGTTTAAGAAGGCCATGAATAAAGCAGATGCGTTCCTGGCAGAAGCTTGTCTAGGGGAAGAAGAAAGTTCAGACCAGAAAATCTTTTTATTTTCTAGCTTCATCATTTCAGATAGGAGAAATTGAAAGCTAGCAGATTCTTGCTTTACTTAAGGGGTTTGTTCTAATATTCTAACATACACAAATAAGTATGTGGAATGAAAAACTCACTTTTTTTAAGCTGCAGAGCTTAAAAATGCTAGTGATAAAGCTAACAATCCAACTCACTTGTGGACAGAAAGATCTTTATTTCTGTCTGCTGCTCTTTAACTTAGTAGAACAATATCCATGATTTCAGCAGCTGTGTGGTCTGGCTCTGGGAATACAGAGCTTGTGAGAATGGGTGAGTGCACAGAAGTACGGGTACTTCTGCCTGACACGCAGAGATTGCGGATGGGTTTGATAATTCTGGTGTGGTAGCCTCCTCCAGATTACAGCAGAAGATGTTTAACTGATATTCCATGCTCTTTCTAACTGATTGTATGAAAATGTGGGTAGAGTCATATTTTTCTAAGTAATTTTTCTAAGCATTAGGGAAGAATCAGTATCAAATCCACCAAAATGAGGTTTCCCAGTTAAAATCACTTTAGGCATTATGAACAGTTTAAAGAATATCCCAGCTTGCTTCTTAAACAGCGTATTTGGGTAAGAGAAGTCCTTCCAGATCCACACTTCTGCCCAGCTCCTTTTTTTTCTCCCTGAAAAGTGCTTAAAGGACTCTGTGAGAGGAAATTATTTGTCTTTACTATTTCATACTGGATTCTGGAAATCAATAGACCAGACTTCAACTGGGACAAGACCTAAATCTGTCAAAACCTACATATGACTAGGCAAAACATTGTCCCAAAGCAGCTGTGGATTTATGTGCATAAAATAGTTTGACAAACTAGTTGAAATAGATTTAAATTAGTTTGATTAAATATTTTTTTAAGAATCAAGAGAACACCTAGGATTACAGCCTCAGTAAAGAAGCAGAATTATGGTTTCCGGTTGCCTGTTTACCAACAGAAATTATTTCAGGCTCAGCTGAGAGCAATGAAAGAGCAAATTGAAGTTGAGGGGAGAGCAAATTGATGTTGAGGGGAGAGCAAATAAAGGAGAAGTGGGGGAAAAAGGAAATTTCAAAGTTCAGTTAAGGCTTTCATTCTAATTATGCAGTGGCATTTAGGGTTTTGAGAGCGTATATTTAAGATGTCAGATTAACTGACTTGAAGATTCTTTTTAATGTGACTGAACAACCCATTCTGCAAGCATGGTAGGCATGGTGATTCATGATTTCATTTTCAAAAAATTTGTGGGATCCAAGATGGTGATATCGTAGAAGACACTTTTTTTTTAATGGATGCTAACACAAAGCAATCCTTTAAAAATAAGCAGAGAGAAAAAGAGGGCAACACCAAAGTAAACCCCTACTTACGCAGAAGCAAACAGACCTCCAGGCCCACTCCTTTTAAGGACGCATTTGGCAACAGAGTCTCCCCTGATGGCTCTGAGAGGCTTAAATAGAAAGACATGTCTTGACAGAGCCATGTCAAACAACCTCCCAGGCTCCATCAGCAGAAGTTGAGCATTGGGCTTCAGCTCTTTTCAAGCCAAATCTTAAGCCCTGATGGTCTGTGGGAGGCAGGTGAGGAGAACAAAGAAGGCTGGAGGGTGGGTAGCTTTGATAAGGAGACAGACTGTGTTGCCACCAATGCTGACAGAGGGAGAAGGAGTAACTGGTGCTTCTGCCCCACCAGTGTTCTGACTCCTCTGCAGTTTGCAGGATCTGGTATCTGATGTGCTTGACATGCCACACAAAGCTACCATTCTGCGTGCTAGAGATTAGATCTTCATTTCCAATCAAGATGTTGGTTATGAGTACACATGGTCAAGATCTCCGTCTGACAATCTGTAGTCACTTTCAAACTTGCTGGGTGATATCTATGTAATTTTGCAATAGGCCAGAGGTCCCAGAGGTAAAATTTCCTACAGGTTTCATGAATGTAGATGAAAATGGGAGATTGTAAGTGCACTAGGTGAGGTGAACTCAAACCTTGCTTATACAACAGAGAAACAAGACAAAGCCACACCTTCATAAACACTCTACTGAAGGGAAAATGGCAGTCAAAGCTTGCACGTCAAGATGCTGAAAAGTTAACCGTGAAATGTTAAGACATAGGAAACCAGGCTTTTCTAATCCCAGCACTCACATAGCCAATCAGAAAATCAGCTGTTTTCCAGACCGCTTCATAAGCACAAGAACATGTAATATTTCTTTTTCAAATAATCTTGCTGCTTCAGAGCTCTACCTATTTATAACCTGTCTAACAGCTGGGGCAGAGCTGCCTTGGAATTTGTAAAGCGTGTGTGAGCAGACAGATGCTATGCAAGTGTCCTTCAGCAGAAACAGAGGTCAGTCCCTAAAGTTTTAGTTTAAAATGACTGAAGCCGTTGGCAACCATATATTATCTTTATTATAGAACTTCAGTCAGAAACAATGAAAAGAGAGATTGGTGAGCCACAGCAGGAGCAAAGCCCACAGTGAAAGACTGAGCTGGTGAAGTTGAGCAATTAGCCTTTTGTTTGAATCACAGAATCATTAAGATTGGAAAAGACCTCTAAGATCATCAAGTCCAGCCATCAGCCCAACACCACCATGCCTACTAAACCATGTCTCGAAGTGTCATGTCTACATGTTTTTTGAACACCTCCAGGAATGGTGACTCCACCACTGCCCTGGGCAGCCTGTTCCAATATCTGACCACTCTTTCAGTAAAGAAATTTTTCCTAATATCCAATCTAAACCTCCCGTGATGCAACTTGAGGCCATTTCCTCTCATCCTATCACTAGCCACCTGGGAGAAGAGACCAACACCTGCCTCACTACAGCCTCCTTTCAGATAGTTGTAGAGTGGTAAGATCTTCCCTCAGCCTCCTCTTCTCCAGACTAAACAATCCCAAACACTATTCAAGGTGCGGCCTCACCAGTGCCGAGTACAGAAGCATACTGTTAAGAGGGGACACATGATGAAGAGGGCATCACTGCTGTTTTGGGCTAACCCTTGTCTCTGACAAGCCTGGTGTTGACATTTCTGTTTTTCTACTTTCATGTCACTGTTTACCTAGTGGTTTGTGTCTTATCTTCATTGGCCTTTTGTAACTGAACTAATGCAGGTTAGTAGACCTAAGGATGTCTTAGAGACTGTCAATTGCTGAATTTAGAGGCTATGCCATGTGTTGTGAACTCGCTGCTTAGAAACGGGTATATTATCTTCTGAACTGTAGTGGAAACCATTAGCTAGTTGCTAAGAGTTTGTTTTATGTGGAAAAAGTCTCTAAAGAACAAACTAGTTCAGTCGTAGAATAAGCGTATTTTTTAATTTGTACTTTAACTTAATCTGGAGATTTCTACAGGGTGACTCTGTTGGACATGGACAATAAAGTGCATGGAGCCAAGAACACTGTCACCAAACCGTATCCATTATAAAGCTGTAATTTCTGTTGCTTGTAACATTGGTCAGCTGTAGCTGGATCTTTTGTATGCTGAGTGCAAATACTGTTAAGAGAAGGATGAAGCATTCCTTTTCAGAGGGGAAAAAACATGATGGTCTTGGTTTAAAAACCAAATCTTATGACCCAGGAAGCAAGAAGACCTGCATGTTTCCTTCCTTAGTTCCCACCTCATTTTCTTAAAAGCAGAGAGATCTTGCAGAATGGTGTGCTTTTACTACAGAAGGATCCCACCAGCCAGTGAAGCAAAGGGGTCTGGTTTTAATCTAGAGACAATAGTTTCTGATTCACTCGATCCAGTCCTGAAATCCTTTCCACAGAAGGCTTTGAGTAGAGATTTATCACGAGACAGGTTTCAGGAGGTGTGACAACCATGGAGCTGCTGATTTTGTCTGCTGCCCTTCAAAGTACCACCTCCCCATTCCTTCTTCCCCCACCATAGCACAGAATCAAGACACCTAAGCCCAGGGGACAGCAATATGTAGCAGACCTGCCCCACTGTGTGAAAGACACTATGAAAATGAGAAACATGGTCTAAACTATTATGCACACTAACACTGTACTACAAAAGGGGGAAAAAATACTGGATATCATAGTGAAGTGATAAGCATCACTGAGTAGTTAAAGCAAGTAAGAAAGAACTAGCTCACTCAGTTCAAAAAAAAAATACACTTTTCCAGATATTGCTGCTTTAGCTTCTGATCTAACTGCTTGTATCTAGTTGTATAAGGTACAATTTATTCTTTCTATCCAGCTGATAGATATGCTTTGGTAATACCTGCTCATTCATACACCCCAGAGACCTGGCGTAGGTGGAACTCGAGTCCGATCATTCTGTCAGTCACTGCTATGGAGTATTTTCACTTCACATCTTTGTTTAGGAAAATCATTTGCATTTTTAAATTAGGCTTAACAGCATTTACTTCCTCATCTTTCTCCAGTACTGAAAATGCCTGTAGAGCACCATAGAACTGTTTGACATGCACAGATAAGCAAAATGGATTTAAGTACTTATAACTGTTTAATCTCCTTTTTTTGCTTCTGCATGACATACAAATGCCTTCGGGGAAAAATAATTTATTTTTATAGTAGTTTAGAGCAACATTGTACCAAATCAGACTGTCTAGGTGTGTTAAAAAAATAGTAGACAAATATTCAACTGTCCCAGATATCTGAACATTCATTTAATAATGCACCATCAATGTTCTTTTCTCCATAGATCTGACATCGTAATAATTCCCTGCTTCAGTTGCTTATAAGATTTAAGAATGCATCTGTTTGGCTTTGTAGACTACAGGCAGTTACATTTCTTGGCTTACCAAGACTGGCCTGGGCAAAGAATGCCAAGACAATCGGAATTTAGGGCTGCAGGGAGTCAGTCTTTCACCTCGGGTTCATTGTTAAATAGCTTGTTTTTCCAGACCATTAAATATCTTATATTCTTTGGTGCAGTTATTTAGCAGAGTCTGGCCTATAGTTAACCACAACAGTTGAAACTTGATGGCATTTTGACAACTGAGAGTTTCAACAATTTCTATGAAATCTTTTCCCTAGAAGTGTGTAAAATTTGGATGTACTGTATAAAGTTTTATTTTTGTCTTTTTGGAGCAGCCTGGTCGCTAACATACTGTTCCTGACTGTGCTGGTATTTTGGTAGCAGGCACCGGCCTGCCCTGCTGAGCCGGGGATCAAAGGATGCAGGAGAAGGGGAAGGAGCAGGACTGGCTTCTGTGCAATGCACAGACTGGTCTCAGGGTTATATTTGTTATTTTGCTCAGGAACAAATCCTCTGTGAAAATAACATCCCCTGCAATGGTCTAATGGAACCATAATTTTTCCATACCAGCAATCTTCAAATAAAGGAAATGGAAAAAGACAAGATCAACCTGAAGAAAGCTAAATGATTATATCAGTTATGGTTTATTGGTTTATATTTATCATTGTTTTATTTGGACTGGCCTTGAAATCAGATTTCTCAGCTTTGTTAACTGCCACAGTTATACTTGCTAGTCCTCTGAGATTCTACTTGACATTTAAATGGGTACAGAAAGAAAGAAAATAAATAAGCATAAGGCCTAGCAAAAAAGTAATTTAAGACGACTAACACAGGCACAGAAAGTCTTACAGAAATGTGCATTAACTTTGTAGTCTTGCACAAGCAGTAATACTTGCTATTCATTCTGCAAGAACTACTTTTGACCCCAGTCTGTAAATTAAAATGGTGACAGAGAAACACAAACTTTTTAATGGTAATGAGAGACAAGCAAAGGGTAGAAATGTTTTGCTGGATATATTGCTTTTGGCCTTGATGGATGCAGAGTCATTGCTGTGACGCAAATTTTACACCAGATGTGCATATTCATTGGGGCAGTCACTGAGTTGTTGATAACAAGATTCCCATCAAACACAATGAATTTGGCCAAGACCTCAAATTTCTGAAGCTGCAGCATAGGGAGACTTCTACTGTCCAAAGCCTGAGTTACAGTGAAAACCTAATAGCAGCTTTTCAGAACGTGATTCAGAATTATATTGTACAAATTGTACCGAGAGGTGCAGACATCTTGACCTCAGGTGTCAGTTATGAAAGTTTTCTTCTAGTAAATAATTGTGGTGAAATGACCAAAGCCACAAGCTTCCCAAATAATTCACACGAGCGGCCTGCTTTCACACAAGTCCTACCAAACCTAGATGCTAAAAAAATTCCTAGGACCTCGAAAATTATGAGGTAGTTTAATTATTAGATAAGGGGTAATCTCGTGTGACATTTTAGAACATTTATTTAGAAATTATTTTACAGATACTTTGTTTGTCTTTCTAATAAAAATACATAAATGGTACTTGAAACTCTATTGGCATTACAAGACTCAAGAAGCTGCAAGTTTAAAGAACAGAGAGATCAATAATGAGGGGTCCTTACAGACAGGCTATATATACACACATATAAATACATCACAAGAAGTCCAAGAGTTTTTATTTAGCCTTCACATCAGCGTAACTAGCTCAAGTGAAAAAAACACAAGGTTCTTTTTCAGAGCTTTGTAGATCAACATTTTGATAACCATCAACAAATGATCTTGTCATACAGACAGAAAAAACAGATGGCTGCACTACTAGAATCTGCTGGAAAAGGCATTTTATGCCATTCTAATAGAAGTCAAAAAATATGTGAATGTGGCTGGCCATTTTCAAAGAGACAAAACTCATAGAAAATTTCTGGACAAAATACGGCTCCGTGGGTATCTTCTGTGGGTTACAGTTTACTTTGTCTCAGATGCATGGAGTAAATCAATATTTTTTTCTTGGGCTTTTGCTAACTTCAGCTCCTAGGGGAGCGAGACACACAGCTGTACGTTCTATGAAATAGGCACTTTCCATTCCAGTGAGCGATGCCTTGGAGTAGCTATATTTGGTTATTGTGCTGTGGGGAAATTATGGTGATCTAAACTATCTTTCTGAAGCTGGAAGACTCTGACTTTGGTCTAAGGAAAGTTCAGAGCAACTGTATTGTTTTTCTACTTTTGCACAGATGAAATTAGGATGAGAATAGGGCTCTGAATTCCAGAACTGCCATCCTATCACAGAGTTATTGCTGAGAGCAGAAATGAATGAGGTCAGACACTCCATTAAATCCTGAAAACCAACTGCCATAGCAATCATAGTTGCTGTAAAATTTCACAGCCCTCTTCACAAACTGTATCTTCACAGTTCTACATTTAAAAAAGGGGTAAAATGTTCAGCAGCATAATAGCATATGAGAAACAACACACATCCTGAGAACAAACAATACCTGCCCAAAATATAGAGGGGAACATCGTGGTAATAAACGGCAAGCCTGTCATTTCTCCAAGGATAATGCTAAACAAGCAGAACATCACTGCGTTAATGTCAGATGCATGTTACTCGCATTGGGCACAAGGAGTGAGGGAAGATAAACACAAGCACAGTCAGATACATATTAATTTAAAAGTCACATTGTGAGCTTCATACCTGCATGACTGAAACCAGGACAGAGAGGAGACAGCCCACTGCCCTGTCATACAGCTACCTTCCTGCTCCCACCGCTGGACTCCTGTCAGCAGCAGATGCTAGCATTTAAAGTGAACAAAATAACCACTGAGTGTCATTGGGGAAAGCTTCAGGTGCAAGGAACAGCACAGTTTGAACTTGCCTTTCCTGCTGTGGAGCTGTAGTTGCTGCTACAGTTCTTTGCCCTCGAAGACTGCATTCTCATCAGCGCTTCGGCTGATTTTATATATGAAACGACTGTCAGTCTTGGGCTCAGCAGTCACACAGCCTGCTTAGGGCACACGGTTGTATCCTGCACGTCCACTGGCTTAGGCATTTAAACTATGTTTTTCCTTTGCACCCAGAAACTGCCTGCTCAGAATTATTTTCTCCTGTGATCTCTCCTGGGGCTAATTATCTTTTTCACTTCAGTTTGTAGGAAATTAAATGTGAGTTTTATGGGCAGATTGCAGTGCAGTCCCAAACCAGTTATTTCCCCTAACTCTCTCCTGGGCTGTCTGAATCGGCACCTTGCATGTCTAAGTAGGCTTGGTGGTGTGACAGAAGACAGGAGAGAGGATGGAGAAAGCAGAGCAGCACAGACCTGGGGCATAAAGACTCTAGAAGCTCAGTTTCCAGACAGCACTTACATACTGACAAATGAACCAGGACAGCACAGAACACTGAGTTCTGCACAATTCCCCTGCAAGTATATACACAGAAGTTTAGCCTATGCTGAGGTAAATGGCACCAAACCCAGCCTGCTAGTGACACCTAGGCCAAAACTGATGAGGATCAATCAGCTGTGTGGATACAGTGGTAGAGTGACAGGGACTAAGTGGTTTGTGCCACCCAATGTTGTCCTGCCACCATTTTGGCATTTTGATGCTGTCTTTAACTGCGTGGTCATAGTCCACCAACTGACGTAGATTAGAAACGAAGAAACCACATTTAAGAGTGTCCTTTAGGTTACCAAGTCATAACCATAAATGCTCGAAAATGGCAGATACAGAGTACTCTGCTTTTTCATAATTCTGCACCTTTTTGCAGTCATCCTGTTCATTGAATCAGGCAGAGATCCATAAATGTGGACATACGAGGTAGAATTGAGGTTGCACAAGCCATGCGTGTACACTTCTAATTTTCAAGTCTTGTCTCTTCAGTTTGAATGCCTTTCTTTTAAAATAGATATTGAAATTTATTTGGGAAGATGGTATATAATATACATGGATTTGGATTTTATGGGGTGAAGAAGTAAACGGCTTCTGCAAGACTTCAAAGAAGTGTTGATCACAGTCCTTTACAGTGCAGAACACAAGCCCATGGCTCTCATTTCACTTACCAGAGTAACTACATAGGTTAGGTGCTAGCAACAGCTGTTATCCCAGTGAGAGGGAGGAATATAGTGGATTTTCAGTTCAGCCTCTTCCCCAAGAAGAAGCTAGAAGAACTCATGCTTCATGGGAGAAAAGGGACCGAGCATTTTAAAGCTGTTTCTCAACTCAAAAGCTGCTAGCAGCTCCTAGCCGTTACAGCACTGTGCAAGAAGCTACTGCTAATGTGGCAGGAGGAGCCCATCCTTCAAACATCTCTGCTGAGTTAGTATTTTGACATAGCAGCGAATTCAAAAACGAACAGAGTTTCTTCTTAATTAAAAAAAAACAACCCTAATTTAATAAAAAACCACAAGCTATGGCTTGTTTCAATCTCACCAAAAGCTATAAGGTATTTCGCAGGACAAAAAAAAAGCCTTTCCTTACTGTCAGGCGTTAATACAGACAGCAGAAAGAGGCATTAGCACTTCCCAAAACAAACAGAAAAAAGTAGCTTGGCAATATCTTATATGGGGAAAATAGTACAGTAGGAAAAATATAGGATTCTTTGAAATTACTGTTGTTAGTATTATACCTCTGAGACAGTGTTTCTTTCTTACCATCAATGTGCTTTTTTATCTAGGGAATATTAAAATGCCAGTAATACCAACCTTCATTAATACAAGCTGAAATGAGAGCAATAAGGAAAATATAGACAATAATACATTTCTTTGGTTGTCATTCAGCTGTTTGCCAGCACCAGTACTCTGAAAAAAAATGAAATTGCTTTACTCTTCCGAAGTGAGAGAACAGTGTTACTCTTTTAGCAGTTCCCTGAGGCCATCTGTCAATGAGTGAAATATATTTTGTGTATTGTACATTATATCCTTAAGTGCTTTATAAACAAATTATTTCTTAACATGTAGTTCTTTTAAGAAGTAATAGTCTTAATTTGCAGACAATGGACACTGAGCTGTCTGCATAGTTTTTACACCTACTCAAGAGTAGATTTCAGGACTTTAAATTGTTGATCTAGAGAATTTACTCCATATACCTCTTACCAGTCACAGAAATTATCATGCAAAATAGGGAATAAGGAAAAAAAAGTTTCTCTATTTGTTTTTTTTTGGGATACTGGAAAATAAAGGCTTCTTCAAGACCAAAGCTCTACAAGTTAGTGATCATAATCTGCCTGATACTGTCCTAGTACAAATGCTTGGAGAGTTTTATGAAGAGGAGATCTGGGGGGTCTGATCCCAATTCGTGTTATTCATGTACAAGTATCTGCGTAGTAAAAGGGTTACTGTTTACAATGTGATTGTCTATTAAATGGTTTCTGAACATGTAGCATACTGACGTCTGCCAGTATGGAGATTCTGATTTGAGTGCAGTGGTACATGTTCACCGAAAGAAATGTATTGTTCTCACTTGAGCAAACAGAATTTCTACACTGAAAACACTACTGAACCGAAAGCAGATATTAGCATCTGACCGGGAAGTTGTGGGTGACTATCTCGCTATGTAAAACCAGAATTTGGGTGGTGTTTTTTTTCCCTTTTTGTATTATCTAACACCATTTATGTTTTATTGTTTTCTTTCCCCAAAATAAATATATCCTAAGCCAGAAAATAAAGGCAGTATCTTGACATTTCTCTATGGTTTCCAGCCAGTAGCTCAGTATGAGTGGAGAGCAGGCACATTTTGGATGTGAAAAGGTGTTTGTGGGAAGACAAGGATGTGAGGTGTAACAGAGAAGTGCATGGGAAAGGACTGACATTTAAAGATACTATGATTAGGACAATGTTAGGTTCTAGTTAAACTAAGCTAAAATACATTAACCTGCACCTGATCCAAAGGAAGAAGTCAGAATTAAATTGAGGTTAACAAATGCTGACCTGACCTTGGCTCTTTCTTCGTAATCTATGTGATATTTCCCTCCTACAGATTAGAATTATTCTGTAGTGTTGTTTTGTCTTGGTTTGGTGGAGGTGTCTCTGATAATCACTAGAAGTTCATCAACCAATGCGAGCTAGTGAGAGCTTAGATTTTATATTACGTAAGCAGAAAACAGTGAGAGATTTTTTCAGATGGATCCTTTCCTCTTTGAGCACCTCTAGTGAAGTTTCTCCAAGAAAAATATCCTCACAGTGAACTTCCTAGAAGTTAGCAGTAGTGCAGAGCCTGCCAGGATGGAGCTGTAGAGTTAATTTATGATTACAGTAGCCATCTAGTCTCACCTCCTGCTCAAAGCAGGGCTAACCTCAAAGCAAACAGCAAAATGGAAAAACTACATGAGTTCTTCAGTGTCCTTCACCAGAGCAAAACTATTTTTGTGTAAAAATTGCCTATAATTAAAACTATAAAATCCACAGAACAGGAAAACGCTAATAGACTGCATTAGTAGCATTAGTAGTGTAATAAATCAATGTCAATGGAATTTGACAAGTGTATTTGGAAACTGGATTCAGTACTGCCATAGATTTTATAATATATGTTCATTGGGTTCTGAAAATAAAACAAAAGTAGATGAAAGAAAGAGAATATGTCTTTAAATAATAGATATTCCTCCTTGTACTGTTGTTTCTTCTACTGAGGCATTAATGAGTTATATGCCATCCACGCCACATGAAACACAGATGATGATTTTTTGGCTGCTCAGAAAGGGCAACTTTAGGATGGTTGTTGGTGTCACTGACAGGAATGCAAAGACAAGTACCATTGTACCAAGATGCAGGTAGCAAACGACAAAACAAAGTTTACCAGAGAGTCGAGTGTTTGGCTGGAATGTACAAGCAGACACGACTGCTCCTACGCAGCTTTTTCACAAAGCTTTCACACTGAATCCAGTACAAAAGTAGACCTTACCACTCTGGCACGGGGTCTTGGAAACAAAGCTCCTAAGTAACAGCCCTACCTTCAGTACAGCAGTGAACATGCTGGAGAGGACTAGAAGCTGGACCCATACCTGCCAAGTTAATGGTCGCCTGAGCAAACGCACCTCCAGACTCGTAACCACGTACCACTGCGGGCATGGGGCAAGCACACGTGCAAAGCAAGATTGTCATTTTCTGAATGCTTTGTAATAGCTACCTATTGCTGATATGTAAAATGCCTACATGTAAAATCCCAGTAGAAAGTAAGACAAATTTTGTCTGTATGATTAACTGTAACATGCTTAGGACGTTACATGACTACCACATTATACCGCTAGAGGGTATTTTAAATACTGTATAGCTTCGAATTTTTTGTAACTATTTCTTGAAAGTTAGCCAGCCTTAAAATACAGATGACAGTGTCATATCCTCGTTGTTGACATTGTCAGGCAGAGAAATATTTTCCCTAAAATTCTAAAAATGCTGAAAAGTATGTTTTTGAGTTTATATTAAGATGCCATTAAACTACTGAAAAGGGCAAAAAGCTTTTTTTTTCAGTGGGGCTTTTTTGGTTTACAATAGGAGGTCTGGCTGGATCTTGCCATCTGCTGTGCTGGCTGTTACTGCAGATGGTCATAATCTGTACATATGGTATGTGCATATATAAACTGAAATCAGCATTATCTTGGGGTAAAAGCAGGCACACAACAGGAGCTCGGATGCCTAACACAAGAATATTGGTGAAGGGGATAAATTAGAGTATTTTATTTTTCTAGGGGAAATTTACATAGAATTAGGGAAAGAAGAATTTACTGTTTACTGGAAAAGAAAAAAAAAAGTTGTCACAGCTCTTAGAAGGTAGATTCTGGATCTGCAATTTATTTGGAATCAGGTGTTGGCTTCAGCTCAGCCCACAATCTGTGGCAGGTTTTGATTTAAATCAAGACAACACCAAACTCTTACAAACTTCTAAAGTGATATCGGCAGGGCTCAGAAGTAGGACAGTCAGCCTAGCTCTGGAGTCCCTGCTTCTAACTCAGAAAAAAAGCTGGAGAAGGGATTTTCTTATTTCTGAAAATTGAAAATGGCCTTCCAGCCATGTGAAAAAATAGAAGTCTTCAGAAATGAAATGGTCTTTAGATCTGAAGTTTCAGTTTAAGTCAATCTCACTACCATTAAATGGTTGCTGAAACTCATAATGATCAAAGAAGGAGCTAAAGACCTTGGCGTTAAAAGTAGTACTTTCCAGTGAATCACATGTAAACCTACTAGACAGTAAGCTGTTCTGCCACCTATTGCAGTGCCTGGCTAGCACTGCTGAAAGGTTCTGCGTGCATATTGGCTCATGAACCAAGGTTAAAAAAAGAATTATATCCATAAAGTCTTAAACTTCTACGTAGGAAGTTTAGAAAGTTAGGAAAAATACTACAATATTTATGTGATGTGGAGAAAACTCTAAAAGCAGCTCACAATTTGTACATATATCGATACTTGCACCTCTGAAACATTTAGCAACAAGCGCCTGAAAAGAAGCAATAACTGGAAAAGCAAGATGTGAAGAGTTTATCTGATATACAATCAAATGCATTTTTAACATTTCCTCTATCTTTTCTAATATCATCTGTATTACAGTTTATTGGCAACATTTGCCCATTTATCAGGCAAGCTAATTGTCAGAGCAGATGAAGTCATGACTCTTACTTTTGTTCCTTTTTTCTCCTTTCTTAGCATCTACTCTGCTATTCTGTTTGCTAACCTTCCAACCTTTGTGGTACTAGGAAAAGGCCTCACATATTCAGCTACAAGGCTAGAAAAGGACATATATTGACTTCAAAAGGTTTGCTGTCATTCTAATGTGACTTACAAGCTACTGTTTCTTTTTTTGTCTTATTACAGGTTTGTTTTGTGAATTTAGATGCAAACAGAGATGATTGCAGCGATGAGCAAGTGAAACAGGTAACAGTTTAGTTCTTAATAACGTGTACAGTGGGTCTAGTCAGGTACACTGGGACTCTCCAGTACAAACCCGGATCAAAATTCTATAGATGATTCAAAGCCAGCCCGAGACTTCTAACCCTGTAAGAGACCAACGCATCAGGAATCTGAAATTATCTCAACACCAGGCCATATTTATAGCTTTTCTTACTCCCATTCCAGAGATATCTAATGGACTGTTGCAGCCTGTGATTCCACAGCAGTTATGCGAGTGGACTTCTTGTTCAGTCTTGGTTTTATCAGAGAAGTGAACATGGGTATGTCATACATGCATTTTTTTTAATCTGATGTCTCTCTTTCCTAATTCCAAAAAGCCTTTGAGCATCTGCTACTCATTTAGGTCTTGCTGAGTTGAGCAACTTAGTCAAACTCCAGATCGTTTGATTATGTGGTCTTGAGGAGGGGTCTAGATAAAACAGAACTAGTGGTGTGTTTTACCTGTTTAACTGAAAGTTTGGAGAGTAGAAAAAGAGGATCAAAAAAAAAAAAAAGAAAAAAGCTTGATTATTTTACAAACACTGAGACAAACTACATCATGATATGCTACTTAAAACACATGCCATTCCAAAAACCCCTCAAATCTGAGGAAGTCACATTTTAAAGATACGGCCTGGTGTCAGTTTTGAGTTTACATCTTCCTTTATCAGTTCATTTTCATCATCCTGGCTTGGTGCCTATGATCAACACAGCAATATGGCAGCAATATGTGGTAAGTGAACAAAGGTAGGATCTCCTGACAATATCCAGGGAGCTCCTCAGTAACGTGTTACGGTTAGTTTACTGAAACCACGTTTAGCTCATGGGAGGACAACCAGTGCTGGGCCCTTGTTGCCTCCTGCAAGTCTTTCATTAGCAGGAACTGTTTTTCTGTGCTATTCTCTGCATCCTGGATCCGTGAAAATTCAGATGTCAAAAATAACTGGCTTCTTGCAGCAAAATGATTTTGCTGTTGAATCAGCAAGTTAACTGTGCGGAACAGCTTAAGAGGTTTAACCTTACTGAATCCACAGAAGCACTGGTTGTTTTCTAGTAAGCAATAGGTTTATTGTTGTTTACAGTGTTTATTAAGGAACAAAAGCTATAGCAAGTCATAAGGAAATACCAACAGTTTTTCCCTCAGTCTCAGACCTAGACATCCATAAAAGCCAACTTAAGCTAGCTTTATGCAGCTACCATTTACGATGCCTGGAAATTAGATCACTCCCACACAAGCACAAATCACCTTTGAAAGCAGCTGCGTGGTTTTTGCCTACTAGCCCGTCAGCAGTGGTGCGTTCACCGCCCATGCGCTTCGCCTAGCCCTGAGCTCTTCCTTTGCAGCAGAGCCCGGTCGGCTCCCCGATGTGCTGCACCCCGACATGCCCACAGCTGGCCCTCCCCGCCTGGCACATGGCGGGGCTGGGAACGGAGAGACCCCAAGCTTTGGCTGCCTCTTACAAAGGTACTTTCTGGTGCGGAGTCAACACATTTATTAGCCATGACTGAGAGATGACACTTTTCTTTTAGTTTTCAGTGTAGGTAATAACAATTCACTGCTAGCCCAGGTACTGCGTATTCTTCTCAAAGAGGGAACACACCCAGCGCAATTTTTGTGTATCATATGCAGTTTGTATAAATTAGCTTTGAGTGGGATGGATTTTTATACAACACGCTGATATGAAAGCACTTCATAGAAGAACTTTAAAGATGTTATAGCTGTTGTTCATGTGAAATATAGAACTATTTGCTAATAGATACTGTTAGGATTTTGCATTACCATTTGAACCAATGGGTTAATCTGGGGCTTTTTTGGTGTAAAATAATCGTCTTTCCATACTTTTCCTTTTTTATTCTGAACAAAAGGTAAGGAACTGGCGTAAAAGATACACAAAATGCCATGATTTCCTACCTAAGAAATCTGATAAAATGTGGCAGTTTAGGCAGTAGAAAAATAGAGATACGTAGAGAAATGTGTGTGATAACAGAAAGGTTATAATTTGAAAAAAGAAAAGGATAAGAACTTTTTTGTGCTATATTGAAATGTCAAACTGAATTGAAGCACAGAATTTAGTTATGTCAAACATAAATACTTAGCCTTGTCTGAAGATCAGTCTACTGAAATGTGAATTGTTCCCCAAAAATTAATTAGATTTGCTAAGCCAGAAAGTTTTGTTATATTTAATTCACTCCGAGGAAAAATAACAGTACTGCAAGCTTATTATTTTGAAGATGAAAAGGAAAAAGTGAAGTATCATTGAATTGCACAGTAACTAATGCATACAGCTGGGTGCCCACGATCTGCGTTCCCTTAATTGCTTTGCCACTTGATGGGCTGTGTCAGTGCATAAAGCGGAGGTGGTATTTTCTCCCTGTGTAAGGGGTCATCCTCAATTCCCAGTTCGTGAAGCAAGCACACAGAGATCCTTGGCAGAAAAGAACTGCAAGCACTGTTAGAGTAGGTCTTGTCCTTTTGGTCTGGCCTTTGTACATGAATCAGCGCAGAGGTCTCCTGCGCATCGCTGGGAACTGCGAGCAGCGTCGCAGTACAAATCTCCCACGCTACATACCACCGTCAGTGCTGTGACTATTACCACTTTTGGCTCTAGCAAATACATAACAAGTCGAAAAGGGCTGTATCATTACAAATGAAAGGTCATGAAGGTGTCCGGTGGAACATCAGAGAAATGCATATTTCACCTGTGTATTAAATACTTCCATTACTGCGTGTTTAATTATTGCATCAGTTCGATCAGCAATTGCCAGCTAACTTTCCCTTTGGTTTCTTGCTTGTCATATGCTTGGAAGAAAACTGGAAGATTTGCCCTGTTCTCATTACCCTACTTACTGAATCTTTTCTGCTTTAGACAATAAAAGACACAGTGTTCTCAGTCTCTGAGGAACTGACTTGTAATAGGAAGGCCAAGCATTTAGACGCACAAACACAATCAAGCTGTTTAGCACATGGCAGTGTAAGGGATGACAGATTGTCCTGCTGGACAGCTGTGCAGAAGTTTGTACTGCCACCGTTGTCTTGCCTACTGGCTCAAAAGAAAGAAGGTGCATTTTAATGCTGCCAGTTCTATTTGACTCAAAGTAGTAAGTTCAAGTAATATGTGTAAAGGGATGTCTATAAGTGGTATTTCATTTTTCTGTTTATGAATATTACTGTGCAACTCAGGCTTCATTACCTGAGAGCAATATCTATCTTTCATACTACAGAGGTTGATCAGCGTCTCTCCAAATCTCCCCAAACTCATCAGTTCGATGAATGTACAGCCACCAAAGGAAAATGAAATAGTCCTGCTGAGTGGATTAGCATCAGGAAACCTTCAGGCTGATTATGAAGTTCCCCAGGTAGGAATCAAACTCATCTTTAAGATCACATCATACCTGTGAAGGGTGGAATTTCGAAATTGGAAAAAAGGACCTTGCACCAATTTAAGAGATGAGTGGGAGTCTGCAAACATAAAAATATAAAAATAAATCTGTCTAACAAAAGTCTGTTAAGCGTGTGTAGTGGGGG
>Ga0065711_1039753_pt1 | contig 17530 bp, 17 predicted proteins | sample Hoacrofraction12_FD_59098 | JGI IMG/M metagenome (GOLD analysis project Ga0065711, IMG submission 59098) | Hoatzin crop microbial communities from Cojedes, Venezuela - Epithelial fraction 12 v2 (version 2) | ecosystem: Host-associated > Birds > Digestive system > Esophagus > Crop | place... | reverse complement strand
TCCTGTGCAGCCTGCTGTAGGTGACCCTGCTTTGGCAGGGGGGTTGGACTAGATGACCCACAGAGGTCCCTTCCAACCCCTACTATTCTGTGATTCTGTGATTCTGTGTAGCCACACCTTTATCATGCAAGCTGCTAGGAAAAGGAATTAAATTTAATGAGACACCTTCTACTTACAGCCACAGGGAGAAGTAATTAAATTTAATGGAAGCTGCAGCTCTACATAAACGCACAGAGAACCTCTGCTCCTATCCTGCTGAAAATTAGGTTACAGGTTACACATGATGAGTAACATTCAAACACTTTACAACTCCCTTATCTCCAATGGACTTACAGCAGAGATATATTTGGCATACTTTTCATTCCCGACAGAGGAATAGGGAGCAGAGTAGGAACTAATAATTTTCGTTCTTGCAAGTGCATAAAAGGAAGAATGGGACCTAATGTTATAACAGGTATGATCACAACAGAGTAAAAACAAATGCATTTCTTCTCTTTTTGTTTTCTTTTTTTTTCTTACCTAACAATTTGAGATAGATGGCTAGGTAAAAAAGTTAAAGACTAGGCTATTTGCAGATTTCCTAGGGAGCCCCTATGAGGAAAAATGAAAGCATTTACTGCAGAAAAAGATTGATCTCCTAATTTATTAGCCCGTGCAAAATTTCTGTTGCAAACAAAGGAAGTAAAATAGATTTAAGCTCTATCAGATAGGTTACATTCTCCACTGTGCTACAAAGGGCAGGTATATATTCCCTTGAAAGATTAAACCGATCATTTTGATGAATTTCCAATGGAAGAAACAATTAAAATTGGATTCGTTGGTTGTTCTGGTTTTTTTTCTAAAGCCATTGCTACACCTCCTTTAGTTGGCTGGCTTCTGACAGAAAGCATTGAAGGTCAAGAAGACTTTGCAAGTTAATTCTCATTATGGTCACAGTACACCAATTAATATTTAAAAAACTTTTACCTTTATGAAATAAAGTGATTTGAGTAGAGCAGGACAAATATTTTCCATGCAAACTGTGTGGGTTTTTCAACCAGATAATCTTTACTGCAAAAATTTCTTCCCATTTTGTAAGAAAAATCTGTTTAATTCAGGGAAGGAGTCTTCTGAAAACAAGAGAAGATTGGCGAAAAAAATTGAAATGGCTTGGTCTCAGCATGACGTCTTGTTGCTTGCACATCTGTTGCTTGCTCGTATGTACTTCCCTCTCTTGACCAAGCACACAGCCAGGGTACGGCCTCTGCTACATAGGGCAACCAGAGACGTTTGTGAGGTGGGGCATTCTCTGTCAAGAGCTCAGACATGCAGCTGTAGCAGAGAAGCCTTTGCTCTTTGTCAAGGAAGATCAATAAAAGAAAGAAAACATCCAACAGGTGGTAAATTTCAGATTATATTTGCACTTACCAGGTTCTGCGTGGCAAAAACCAACAGTCTGGCCAGAGTATTGAGGTCTCAGTAACAGGATGCATTTCTGGAAGTATAATGTGATGGCTGTGAACCATCTCATCAGAAAATGGGACCCAACTCAACAGTCCTGGATCTTAAATCATATTCTTAGCTGAAAGTCTGGGACTAGCTCATGAGGTGGATTCCATGGTTAAAATTAAACTAAAAAAATAAGCAGGACAAGTTGGGTCCATTCCTGGTTGTCTTCAGTGAGTGGGACTGAACAGCTTGTGTCCATATGACAAAATGTTCTGTTCATGCACCCAGAACAGGGTGGCTTCATTCATGCTGTCTTTGGAAATAACCCCTGACCTGCACTGTCACCTGATACGTACCTGGGAATATGCTATTTGGTACAAGCTAAAACTGTTCCAGGGAGCAGACTAGCTACTAGTTTTGTAGTCTGGACAGTCGCAGCAGTGCTCGGGACTGTGTACTGCTGAGTTTAGTGGTTTGAGGTAGCTGTAGCCTATAATTTCTCACACCAACAGGAAACAGAAGTCTGAGGGAAGTGAGGCACAGATTAAGTAAACACATGCATAGGGCCTACATAGCGCAGAAGATCACTAAAGAACACAGTAACCAATTACATACACACTTAACATACATGTGCCAGTGCACAAAAATTTAATCACTGTGGAATTTCAGTATCAAGCCCAAAGCTGCAAACCAACTCACAGTCTGATGTCTGAAGATGATTACTAAGAACTTGCTTCTGAGAGCACTCAGCACCCTCAGTTTAAGAAAAGTAGGCATTCTCAAACAGTCCCAACAATCACTGCACAGGATCAGTCCGGTGCTGCATGTTCCTCTGATTGTGCAGGTTTGTGACATAGAAAGCATTCCCTGCAGTTTAATTAAAGTCTTTCCCATTCTTTCAGGCCATTTTAATGCCATTGTCATGTATTTACACAATTAGATCTAATTTATACAATTAGATCTAATTACTTAATTGTTATAGCATGCATGATGAAATAATGAGAATGGGTAATTAAGATGTGCAATTACATAATTACAATGTGTAATGACATTAGGTGTAAATATCCTAAAATGTTATGGGAAAAAATAGACTGTTGAAACAGAAGCACTTTTTTTAAGGTTCCGTTTCTGTTCTAGAAAAGCAAACCAAATTATGAAATCATTCCTCAAAGCTGAGAATTTTTCTTCTCGTTGTTAACTCCCCCCAGTGAAGCATTGCCCATTTACAGCAGGAGAAATTAGGTTTAATACATTCATAAAGGGTAGGAAACTGTAGGAAATATATAGATACACACATCTATATATAAACACTGGGATAACCGAGTTTATTTTTATTCCACTATATTTTTAGAACATCAGGCTCCAATTTCCCTGTGTCTCTTTTGTAATCTGGAGCAAAACTGCAAATTTAACTGATGTATACAAACATGGAATCACAGAATCATAGAATAATTTGGGTTGGAAGGGACCTTTAGAGGACATCTAGAACACCGTGCTGTAGTGAGCAGGGACATCTTCAACTAGACCAGGTTGCTCAGAGCCCCATCCAACCTGGCCTTGAATGTTTCCTGGCATGGGGCATTACCCACCTCTCTGAGCAACCCGTTCTAGTGTTTCACCACTCTCTTTGTAAAAAATTTCTTCCTTATATCCAGCCTAAATCTACCCTCTTTTACTTTAAAACCATTACCCTTTGTTCTATCATGACAGGCCCTGCTAAAAAGTTTGTCCCTATCTTTCTTATAAGCTCCCTTTAAGTACTGGAAGGCCACAATAAGGTCTTTCAACATACTTAAAACCACATATCAAACAACACAAGTTTAGAATTTTGTATGGCTATGTAGCACGGAGCCAGTGAACTACCAAAGTAATAAACAAAGTAACTAATTCCAGCCTTGCTCTGAGACCTGATATCAGCTCCTCTCAAAAACACACAAAGAGAAAAGCATCTTGCCCTCAGGAACTTCTGAAAATATCTATTTTATCTGCTCAAGGTTTGGGACCTCCCCACTGCCCCCAATCCTGCCCCCCGAGAGCTCCCACAGATCTCCAGGAAGATGTCCTGCTGCAGTCTCAGTGGTGTATCTCAAAAGGTGCTGTGGTAGAAACAGGCCTGTCTCACTTAAAGGCTGCTTACTCATTAAAATTAATTCTTGTAAGTTTTTTAAAACCCATAGAGATATAGAAAGGTGAGATGGTAAGACACAAGCATCCCAGGCTGACTTTGAGGTCCTTACAGTGTTGGCAAGTAGAGCAGCAATAATTTTACAAGTAAAATGAGCAATAGTGCTTGGAATCTTTTTTCTTCAGAAAAAAAGAGGTTGAAAAAAGATTTTGACCGGTTAAATTTGAACTTGCCAAACACTTATTTTGGCAATATTTCTGTTCTGAAAATCCAAAGTCAAAAAATTATTTTCATCTGTCAGTTCAATGTGATACTTCACATTTATTTAGAAGGCCTTTCATTGTAATGTATCAGTACTGTAATATTTTCATTTTCTGTTCTGGGAAGTTTTATTTTTAAGTATCTTCCCGTTACCCACTAATTTCACCAGAAGAAGGAAGGGGAGGGAAAATTACTTATAAAATATTTTAAAATATATATATTTCTACCATAAGTATCTGAAGTACAATATCTGAACAGTATTTTAAGTGATAGAGAGGTAGAAATTATTCCTTCATAAGGAATACAAAGAATCCCAGGCAGCTTTAAGTGGGTGGGCAGGAAGGTATAAAAGGATTGATGGAAGTAGGTGACTGGGGGATGCCTGCAGTCCTAAGCTCTAGTCCTAAAGACTCAAGAAATGGGGAAGATGTACCAAACTGCTAGCAGAGCTGCCAGGAATGCATTTCACTCCCTCACGGCTGGGTGGCCTCTGTGGAGGAGATGGTGCACAGGTAATTAAGTTGGTAATTAGGACCTCAGATCATCTGCAGCTGCAGCTGCAGCTGTTCCTGAGGCAACAAAGTTTCCTGTGACATACCAATATATGCAGCACCTACATGGAAGTGAAATCCCATCTGACCATATGCCTTGAAGCTTAAGGTTTGTAGGCTTTGAAATATTATTCTGAAGAAAATAACTTCAGATATAGTTTTTACAGATCTTCCACAATGTACCTTTCTTTAAAAAGGTAATTATCTTTCAAAGCAGGTTATAAGTAACATTATTTTCTCTTGTTATAGCGTTCTCAGATAACAGCACACTATTCTTCGACTCCCCAAAACGTTTTTCTACCTTTCTGAATAATTCAGCTCCAGTGATTCTCCAATGTCACACCTGAAGGCCTGTCTGAAATCCAAAGATAGTTATATAGCAACTGTGTACCTCAGGTTTAAAAGATGCTCTTCCTTGTGCTACTAGTTCAAACTTGACTTTTCTGATACTTCTTATCCATTCTCTGTATGGCTGCACATCTCGGTATCAGAGACAAATAAATGTAATCCCCTCCCAAAACCTTAAATGTAGATCTAAACAGCCTTCATGATTGAGATTATGCTGGAAGAAGAACTATATAAATGGAACCCTGACAAGAAATGCAGGGCTGCCAAACTTTCTGTTTTTCACTTTTTCCCATTTCCTGACAGACAAATCCTTATAGAAGAAGAGCATGAGGAAGAAATATTTATCTTGTGTTAATAATTCCCTTGCAAATCCTAGAAACAATAGCAATAACAAGACAATTTGACTCTTGACATTTAAAGACAGACTAAATTTTTATATCTGTCAACCTTGTCAAATGATAAAGTGACTTTGTGTGTCATCTGATCAGAAATTTTCTCATGGGGGAGGTTTGCATTTTATGTTAGACTAGATTATCCTGATAAGTCACTCTCTTTTTATTTTTTTGCCATTTACGATAACACTTGTTATAAAATGAAAATTAAAGTGAAAAACGGTCCTTGGCTGAGAAATTTGTTGGCAAACATAATTCCTGCCTCAAATGTGATAAACTCATATAAATCACCTGCTCATAAATCCTGCGCTGTAATCCTCTAAAATCTATCATGGGTATTACAACCTTCCTATTGTACAGTGTTTTATCTGATATGAGGTTTGAGGAATTTTAAGAAAAACATCAGTAGTAAAACACTGTTCATGAAAGGTGGCAGGATATGTAAGAGTTAACTGAAGTGTGTTCTTTATAGTTGAATTACAACAAAGCTAATCATGCTCTGAATACTGTAGTGGAAAAGAATACATCTTTCTTCCTATTAGCTGTTATACAGATGCTTGGGACTGCATGGACTGTGCCATAGAAAGCAACCACTCTGCTCTCAAAGAGATAAAATAATGCTGGAGGGTTTAGCTTGTCTCATGTTTATACTGTGAGTAAATATCGCCTGAGTTCTTGGGGCTGCTCTGTCCTGGTTTTCACCCCTGAGCTTAGCCAGCTGTCAAAAGCTAGCAGGTCATTCTGGTTTACATGCTTTCCCATTGAGCACCTTTGATGGCAAGTCTGACAACAGAGCTAAAAATCTACTCTTATTTTGGTGAGGTGGAGTTACTAAGCACGTATCCCACCTGAGCTTTCAAATGAGACTTAAAACGCTCATCAGATTTCACTGTTCAGGAAACAAGGTGAAAGATGAAAATGTGTTTTCATGCTTGTTTTTAAACATCCATAACAAAACAAAAATAAAAAAATGTCTCTTGAATATTAGCTTTGCTTGGTGTGCAGTTTTTACAGTGCAGTTTTACATACTAAGCTGTGTGTATCTCTGCCATTACAAGATGATCCAACTGCTGACTGCAGCCACAAGGAAACCATGAGTGTGTGCCTTCCAGCTGCTCTGGGGTTGTACATTCACAGGTACGGTCCAGCTTAAACCACGCTAAATCAAGAATGCCACAGCACGTCTTTCCCCACTGATCCTTACCAAATGCTTCGTCTCATCAAAATTAATCACGAAGTCAGCTGGTTGGAGGAGCTGATCCAGTTAAAATGTGACCCAGCAAAAGAAAGTTCTTTCCACTCCCTGCAGTTGGATGAAGGTAGGGCCAACAGAGGGAGGCTGGGAATACAGGACTAACACTTTCATCTTAAACAGTTTGTGAGACAGTAGGGTAAGGTAAAGAGGCTTTAAGAGCTAAAGAAAGGTGTGCAACATCTGGAGCCTCTAATGGCAGGGAGTTCTTTTAAATGCTGATCAGCATTTGACAGTACCAGCAGTCTGTGGAAATACTGCAAGACTGGGCTTCTATTTAACATTTACAAATTAATATTGCACTCAAGAAAATGAATGGCTTGAGCACACATGCTTTCACACACCACCTGTCCATTCCCTTCTCACTTCTGTTATTTCTTCTCGTTCTGAAGATAGCATGCTAATCGCTGTGCTGGTATGTAATATGACACGGCCACAGGGTACGAAGAGATAGGAGGGAGGGAGAGAGCGCTCTTATGATTTGAGTAACTGCTTCATCTTGTCTTTGGTGGCAAGAGTTTATTGTTCTAACCCCTTGGTCACCTCTTAAAATATATGAAAGGGCAATGGTAACACTTTGTAGGCACTGTTGTGGCAGACCTGTGATGTATAGCTGCATAGCACCACCAGCCTGATCCAGTCAACTGCTCCCTTTGCTGGCATTCACAACTGAAACAACTAAATGTGTCTATTAGCACTCATCAGACTAGCACTTAAGCAGTAATCAGCGAGACCAACATGTTACAGAGCAGGATGACAGCTTTAGAGTATGAAAATTAGAACTTATTTTTTAATCTACCACCATCAGAAGGAAGAAATGATGTAAAGCCAGGAAGGATTTGCAGTAAGATGCAGCAGGCAGATGGAAGATAATCTGGTATCAGTGGGGAATTTTGAAATACCCAGAGTGGTTCTTGGAAACCTGCAGAATTTCAGGGGAAATTATAGGTATGTGCTTTCTAAAAGTGCATATTCTAAATGGTAATGCTGTATGTGAAATTTATTTCCAGAAGAAAACACATTGAAGTTTCAGCTTCATTGATGGTAATGATGACAAACTCTTCTGCGACTTTCAGAATAAAAAGTTTTCGTTAAAATAGGGCCATTTCCATGATCTGATGCTTTTATTTCAATCTCACCAATGAATAAGTGTTCTACATAAGGAATATTAAGTTTTTTTTAAGCTATTTGTTCAAGAAGTAACCCCAAGCAAGAGTATTTGTTTTGGAATGACATTCTGGTAAGAGCACACTTCAATCTATGTCACGACAAGGTATTTCAATCTCAAAACATCTGCTTTATAAGAAGAAACAGCAAAAACAAAAATCAAATTAGCTCATTACATCAAAGAGAAATTTATGTAACTCAGGATTTTGTCATTTGGGACCCAAGCATTTTTCCAGTTGCACTGAAAAGGAGTTTTTTCATAGGCAGTGTCAAAACAAAGAAGTACCCTGAGCACACACTGTAAGTTAACCATTACATGACTAGCACAGTAAAGGAATGGTACTTTTATTTATTGCCCAAAGTGTTCCCTATACAGCCTTAACTCAGTACTTCAGTGCATTCCCTGATCCACACTGTCCATAATAGGAGAGGACACAATTCAACATGTCTAGGAATACCTAACAACATCTGCACTTAGTCCTTATGTGCACACTAAAACTCACACTGTGTGGCACTGAGCCACAACAGCTAAAACTTCTATTTATGTGTACGTAAACTGAAATGTAAGCTTTCTGTATATGTTGCACAGGTATTATACAGGTAAGTTATAACTAGGAAAAACAATAGAAAAAATTTAAATGTTTCTGTGTGAGCACTTTATTTTTTCTCACAAGCTGGATTTAATTTAATATTGGTACTAAAAAGCAAATCCTGCTGAGGTTACTAAAGTCAGGTAATTTTTTGGTGTATCTGTAACACGTTAATTACAGATTTAGATTCTGTTTTTTTATTGCTTATATTTAGTGTTTCTCCCCTGCCATAAAATTGACAGTTAGTAGAGTTTTACCTTTCTGTCTCCATGTGAATGTCTGCTGGCACTCCAAAACCATTAACACAGCAGCGTATTTCCTGGACTTTTATAGAAGACTGGAGACCTGAACAATCAGTATTACAATTTTATACTGCTGTTTGCTCTACCACTTGTGTGCTAACCCGATTAAGACAGTAAATGTCAATTTGTTCTTCAGATATAGTATGCCCATGTTCTTTAGCAAAATTTTTCACAGAGATGTTCGATTTTTATGTCCACAGTTCTTAAAGGTTTGATATGTTACTTTTTATAAACTGCAAGAAATGGTAACAAACAGAAAACCTCAGCCTTGCTGCATTTATTTATTATTTTTTGTGGTACCTTCTCACTCAGATAAATAAATGAATATATCTTCACAATACCCTTGTGAGTTCAGCACTGCCATTTCCATTTTTCCCCGTAACTATACAGAGGTTAGAAGCTTTTATTCTTGGCTTGGGAGACTAGGTGGAGGTATTCCTTTGCTGAGTAGATTTCGGTTTCCACGTAAAACAGTTGGAGAGAAACCTTTACTTTAAAGTAAAGGAAAGCCCAGGGAAATGCACCATACTTAAATTGCAATATATCAAAGCTGACAGTAAGTATGCTGCCTTCACTCTCCATCACCTCTTTGTTCTGCCCTACCCCCATCTTCTATATCCTTCAGACTTAATTATTTTTATTACTTACTATTTATGCTGCTCAAAATATGCTAGGCATTTTTTGGAGACAACCCTTGCCCTGAACAGCATAATACAATAATAACTGTGTAGTACCAGAATGCCATTTCTCCTTCTTTTATAGCCCTATAACTATTCTATCCGAGCAGCTCTGAATTTAATGCATTTCTCCTCATCTCTCCATGCCCTAGGGAAGGACCACCATCTCCATTGTATAGATGGGAAACCAAATACATCTATAGTGTACATTGAGCAGAAGTCTCAAGCCAGTTTTTCTAGGCTCTAGCCTCTCTCTGATGTGGTCCAGCTGAAAACAGTCTACCTGGCCTTGCCACTGCCATGCGAAACGCTGGTGAAACACCTGCCTTAGCAGCAAAACTGTGTCATCACCAGATAACTTTTTTAAGAGCCCTGGTGCCACCTGTCTAAAGGGCATGAGTGTTTATAGAAAAGTTAATTTGTGGTTGCTTTCTTAAACAATCAGACACAAGCCACAAGCATCCCGCAGCTGCTTAGATTCTGAGGAAGGTAAAAGAGAGAGTCAGATTTTAGCTCCCACAGACAGTGTGTCTGTCCCCAGAGGTTAATGGATGGATTCTTAAAGGCAATGGTGCCTAATTCCCACTGATTAAAAGGGGAATTAGGTAGGCATCTATCTATTTCCCTTGAAGGCTGAGCATAAATGACTTGGGCAGTCATTGGATGATTAGCAGTAGGCAAATTTCAATGCCTGTCTTCCAAGACCTAGGTAAACTCAGAAGTTAATGAACCATCTTCATCTCACATCTGTAGGACATCAAGGACCCCCAAACAAGGGGGATCTACTTTGTAGATTTTTAATACTCAAACCTATTGCACAGGCCTCTTTCCTTTCTTTCCCCATCTCCCCTAGGCAGTAACACATTTGGTCATGCACAGCACAGCTGCAAAATTGAGGCATTCACAATCTTTGGAACAGCTGCCTTTTGAATTTGTCTTCCCTAAATATGTTCCTCTGCCACCAGAATCTGAAATTGTTGCTTTTGATTATAAACGCCTCCTACATCCCTGCTGAGCAGATTGCCATTCTCCCTCCCAGACTACCTCTGCAAATACATCATGAAAACTGCCAGTGTACAGAGCTTCCCTCCCTCCTTCTTTGAGGAAATTCTGTCCTGAGAGTATGATACAGATGCAGCATTCATACAAAACAGCCCCCACATGCAATTAAAAACACTCAAGTCAGGATAAATTGGAGTCTTCTTGGGGATTTTCCTTTATTTTCTGAATCCTTGGTAACTGTACGCAAATAAATAGAGTTCCAACCTTTCTATCTGTGATAATTAGACTTACAAATTGAACATATAATCAGTATGAGCAAAAACTTTTCTATCAAAAAGAGTTTGAAGAATAACATCTTACATAACAATATAATGAAAGAAATTTTCTTCTTTTCCATACCTTTTCCCTTTTACTTGATAGTGGGAAAAGGGAGAAGAGAATTGTGGAGAGAACAAATACATTACAGAAATAAATTATTGGCAATATCCTATTTTTTTTTTTTTAAATATTGCAATAATTTTTTCCACCTGTGCGGTCACATTCTTGTAAGTCACAGTTCTCATGTACATTTGTCTGTCTGACATTCATCTGGATCCATACTGCCAAGTCTTATGCAATGACCGTGACAATAAAACCCATTCCCCCTATGCTCCAGCTTAGCTGTAGATGCCTTCTATATGCATGTAACACCAGTGTCTCCCATACAAATCTGAAAACAATCTTTTTTCTGCTCCACAGACATCTCTCCCAGCCAGTGGGTTTAGCAGGACAATGTGACCCAATGACCAGATATATCCAGGATGGGGGGGGAGTTGAAGAATAAAGACAGGATTGTGGCACTGTTCTGCAGCCAAAAACATTTTGTGGAGCACGTCACCAAACACAAGGAGCTCAGCTGGACAATGCAATGCCCAGGAGGTCCATCACCTCTGAGATACAAACCTCTTCCGACAGCCTCTGCAGCACACCCAGCTGATATTCCAGTAGGAAACTGTAGTCTGTGCTGCAGCCCAACAACGTGGCCCTTGTACAGGCAAGTGGTCTGATGTTTAAGAGTCAGCTCTAGAATAAAATACACCAGCAGGTGACATCAAATAATAAGTGTTGATGTTGGCTAGAAGTTGAACATAATACAAACAAAAACGGAATCAGCAACTGGTGCCAGCCCTCTGGACTTAAAGTATTGCTATCAGCTCTTGGAACAACCACTTCCAGCCATTTTTTTCCATCTGTTGTGGCAATGTGTACTTGTTCATATTACGGCACCATCTTTCACACAATAAAACTGCCCCATTTCTCTCTGCTTTCCCAATTTAAATATATATGTCTCCTACTGCATAGCATAATCAGTTACTACATAGCGTAATATAACACATGTAACTGTGTGTAGCAGGCAGAATTCGTCTCGGGGAATTTCACTCAATTTAATTTACTGCCAATTTTTAACATAAAGTTTGAATTACTAATTCAGGTATGGAGAAAAACAAGAAAACAAACAATTAAACAAACACCTTCCCCCCTCCCTTCTCCAGGCTCACGTTCAGTACAACTTCTCTCTTCCCACCTTCCTAGTCTCCCCTTCCCTCATTGTGTCAAACCCTTCAGTGAGGTGCTGGGTGGCGTGGGAGGTCAGGGTCAGTGCACAGAGGTTTATTTGTGCTGCCCCTTGCTTCTCACTGGTTTCCCTTCACAGCTCCTTGCTGCTTAGGGCTCCTCTGCTGTGGTGTGGGACCATCCACAGGCCCCCATCTCTTCAGGGGTGTCTCTGCCTCAGTATGGGGGTTTGTCTATCCAGTGGGGCTCCTAGCAATGTCCGCTTCCACACAGCTTCTCCGCTTCTCCTCCCTTTTCCCTAAGCGGGTCTATTCGCGTTTTCCTCCATATGACCCCTTCTCTGCGTCCTGCTGCGTGCCCTCTCGCACGTCTCCCTTTGCGTCTCCTCACACGTGTGCACTCCCAACCCCGGGCTGTGCCTGCCGCGCCCAGAGGCACCCGCGGTCTCCAGCAGCACCCAGCTGAGGCCCATGCACTCCTCTGATTGGCCAAGGCTCTGGTGGGCGGTTCCAAGCCGTCTGGAACCGGCTACGGCTGGCACAGGGCGGTTCATGGCCTCCTCCCACACAGGGCACCCCGCTACCAAACCCTGCTGCCGATGCCCAACAGACAGCCTGATGTGACTAAATAGCCTCCTTACCAGTCGCGCTTGTTATAATATTTTCTAAATATTTCCCATTCCAAGAATGTTGAATAGCGTTCAGTAGTGCCGTTGAAGTCGATGGGGTTATTGACATGCTCAAGGGCTCTGCTCCGTATTTTCAAAGGTTATTTTACCTCTTTCCACTCTTTGGAAAAAGGATCAGTACTTTTTTTTAAGGAGTTTTACTTTTGTTAATCAAACAATTCGCTACCTTAGTCTACTCTGAATTTATGCGCTTCATTCCAAAACAGTTATTATATCACAAAGATATGTGATTGAAGTGACAAAGAGACATCCCAGTAAAATGTCTGCTGAAGCCACATTAGTTCTTTGGATATGAAGACCAAATGTATATCATACCTGGCTTTGTTCGGAGAATTTTTGAGGTTGAGTTGTGGTAGAAAAGACTACGAACTCCTGAAAAGACAGATCTCAAGCATCGGGTGTCCCAATTACAGCCTAAACCTGTTATAGTTGATGGCTAGGAGTTTGGACACAATCAATATTTTTCTTTAATCCTGGACTGTAACCCTTCTGCAAAATGAAAAGATGCCTTTTTCAGAGTGGAAAAAAAGAGTTTGTCTTTTTCATCACTGGAAAAAAAGAGTTTGCCACCATCTGAAAGACATTGTTCATTTCTCTGGACTAATTAGATAGTTTGGGTCAAAAATAGAGCAAAAAAAAATGAGAGAGATCTCTGTTAACTTTAAATCTTTCACAAATAAATTTGAACAAGGTCAAATTACGCACTGTGAGGAGGGGCTGTAGTATTCCTGCTGAAATAAACATCTCTGAATTATGTTCTGCACCTAAGAGCTACCTTTAAGAGTCACTTACCAATAATGTGTGTGTTCAAATGAACAAACATCTTTGTAGAAAGCATGAGCATGTTCTTTGTAGTGTTAATAACTAACATTACATTTTTGATACTAATAATGAATGGAAAGCATACAGTCAAGCAAAATAATAAAGAAAAATTATCTACTATATCTTAGGCTAAAATTTTAAGAAGCTAAAACCTCTGACAGTTATTTTTAATGAAGCTTTTATTTTACCAGTTAATACCAGAGTGAAATAATAGATATATTTCTACATAAAATTTAATTGCATCCAAGCATTTTAAGGACAAACAGTAGAAATTAGTCAAATTTGCAAAGGTAGGACAAAGGCAATATGATGATGACTAAAGGAATACAGTCAGAGAAAAGAAAAAAATAAATATCAGGAATCAAATTAAATATAAAACATCAAGCTGAATCAGGTGACAAGGAATCAGCAAAGTTCTGCTGCAAGACTCATCTGAAACAGGACTGAGAAAAATACCTGTAGTTTTGTAAAATAATCCTGAATTAGCAACAGAAGGATCAAGCTCTTCTAAAAAGTCTTCTCCACCCATTAGAGACTATAATTCTCTCCAACTGGAAGACCAGTATTGTATTCATAACTCCTGAAATTAAACACAGCTCAACAAATCTTCTGACAGACTGAAAAAGTGTGAACTGAACATCTGCTGTGTTTAAGTATACATATGTTCACTGAATAGGACCAACTCAACTGCAACTTGGTCCCACCTATGGAGAACATATCAGCTGTCATGCTCCTGGACAGCGTCTAAGCATGTACTCGGGAACAGCATAGGCCAAAGACAGCTTCAAATAGTCACCCTGCTTTGGGTAGGAAGAAAGTTTAGACGTAAGGATTCAAGCTGTGTCAGTTAGTGACCCTCAGTGCCAAAATACTGCTCCTGGTCCATTTTATTTACCAACATACACTTAGCCATAAGGTCATTTTCAGAGCAATAAGCCAATGGAAGTAAATCAGTGCCCTTCTATTCAAGTACATTGCAAATAAGATTCAAAATCCGTGAGATTTTTCTGATTTACTGGAGACATGAGGACAAAGCATCGTGAGGAGGAATGACATCTGTAATGACAACATCCAGCTCTGGAGCCATCAGCACAAAAAAGGCATGGATTTGTTGGAGCAGGTCCAGAGGAGGACCACAAGAACAATCAGAGGGATGGAACTGCTCTCCTGTGAGGAAAGGCCGAGAGAGTTGGGGCTGTTCAGCCTGGAGAAGAGAAGGCTCCAGGATGACCTCAGAGCAGTTTTCCAGTACCTGACGGGGCCTACGAGAAAGCTGGAGAGGTACTTCTTACAAAGGCATGTAGTGATAGGACAAGGGATAATGGCTTTAAACTAAAAGAGGGCAGATTTAGATTAGATATAGGAAATAAATTCTTTAGGATGTGGGTGGTGAGGCATTGGAACAGGTTGCCCAGAGAAGCTGTGGCTGCCCCCTCCCTGGAATTATTCAAGGCCAGGTTGGATGGGGCTTGGAGCAACCTGGTCTAGTGGAAGGTGTCCCTGCCCATGGCAGGGGGTTTGGAACTAGATGGTCTTTAAGGTCCCTCCCAATCCAAACCATTCTATAATTCCATGACATGAAAAAACACTCAAAAGCAAAGTAAAAGAGCGCATATTTTGTTACTAAAAAGCTTAAGCTACACTAACTCTTCCTAAGAAGTTTACTAAGAATAAGTGGTACATCTCTGAGGAATCACTTAGCTGATTTTTCATTCACTTATGCTGGTGTTTAATATTCTGTAATGCTTTCTGAGAAGACAGAATTTTATTTAGCCTGTACTTTAATGAGGAAGATGAGTTAGTAGAAGAAAGGGAGTTTAACAGTTACATTCAGTTAACTTTGTATGAAAAGCAGTGTTAAAATACCAGCAGCTTCAGTAGAGATATAGGCAATGGAGAGCTGTTGGTTCACTTGAACTGTAAAAAACAGATTCTAGTGAGTCATTTTCAAACTAGTCTGACACAAAATTGACTCCAAATTTACATACAACGTTCCCTGAGCAACTCCACTGACACAATAGTACCTTTGAACCAGTAATAGTTTAACAGAGCTGACAAATCAGCCCGCAGGACAATCTGAACATCCCAGCTACACGGTAGGAATGGCAGTTTCCTTTGCAGGGAATAGAGCTCTGCATCATGAGACCTAAATGCTATTTCTAGTTCTGCCACTGACTGACTATTCAAACCTGGACAAAGCATTTAATCTTCCTGCACTGACCCATTACTCAAATGAGATTTCAGTTCTTATCTACCTGAAAACTATGCATAAAAGTATATGTAATACCTAAATATTATTAAAACTAAAACAAAACAAACAAAAACCTTTTACATGTTAACTTCAGGCTAGGTCAGGGTATTGTCATCAAAACTCATGCCATGGGCTTCTGTGACTAAAGGTTGTGTTTAATTCAGAGTAAATCAACACCACAGCTCTCAATACTCCAAAGTCTTGAGGAACAGTTTGTACCATACAAATCTGTGCTTTGCTGGTCACTATTTAAATTAAAAATAAAATTAAAAATAGGACTCAGATGACAAATAACATGAGATTTTTGTAAAGCTTCCTCCAGTTCCCTGCTAAGTCTTCATTTAGTCACTTTATAGTATTTGTAGATCAAAAACAGCTCTCCAGCTCCGCCTTAAGCACTGGATAAAGCAATTTTCTTTAAGAGTTTTAGGGTATTATACCCAAGTGCATTTCTGAAAAGTCTCAAATGGAGCAGATAAAAGGGCAAGCAATGGATATTAAAAAGAAATAATCTCAACTTGATACCTGGCAAAAGGGGATGATTTTTGTGGGTGTTGATTTCACAAATCATTAAACATAACAGTAAACATAAAATGAATGTTTCCTGCCCATTTTTTAAATGTAGAGGCGTAGGGGAGCTTGTAATGTTCCCCTATGTGAGTGGTGATTAGACTGAGCATTACATGGAGGAAAACTGCTCTTGCAGTGTCATTCTCAAACAGTCGATGCAGCTGGTTACACCCCCAGGGGCAGAAATCACAAGTACTTACTGTGATTGCAGTCAAAGGTCTTAAAAGTGTCCAGGATATTTGTTTCTTCTCCAGGACAAAACATCCATGATGCAGCTTCAGTAAAACTATACAATGCTGATATGGAAGGAGACATCAGTTTCTCTGCATTTATGACAGAAAAACTCTCTTCAACCTGCTCCTCCACCTGCGTCGCTGAGCCACTCCTCAAATGGTACAAGCAGATACAGCACAGTGGGGACCTTGAGCTGCTTTTTTCAATTGTTACTTCAGCTAGCCTGTTACACTACCTGCCAAGGAGCTATTTTGACAGTTTTTTATCCAATGACTTTCTTCCCTCTGTGTGCAGCCTTCACCAACAACGTAGTATAGCCATTCCAGTAGTGACTTTCTTTAGACTGTGCTTCCACAAGGTAGACAAAATAATGAAGAACAGGTCCTGGATTCAACAGTCCACATTTAAGAATACTCGTTCATGACACTGCACCATATTACTGCAGTGAGGTTTGAGCTTTATGCCCTAAACTGGCCTTAGTTCCTTGTCCTCTAGGTATCTGCTATGAAGACACTTGAGTCCAGAGAGTGGTGGTGAATGAAGTTAAATCCAGCTGAGGGCCAGTCATGAGTGGTGTCTCTCAGGGCTCTGTTTTGGGTCCGGTCTTGTTTAACTTGTTTAACATGATCCGGATGAGGGGATTGAATGATCCTTCAGTAAGTTTTCAGATAACACCAAGCTGGGCAGGAATGTTGATCTGCTTGAGAGTACGAAGCCTCTGCAGAGGGATCTGGACAGGCTGGATCGATGGGCTGAGGCCAACTGCATGAGTTTCAACAAGGCCAAGTGCCACATCCTGCACTTCAGTCACAACAACCCATGCAACGCTACAGGCTTGGGGAAGAATGGCTGGAAAGATGCCTCGCGGAAAAGGACCTTGGGGTGGTGGTCGAAAGCCAGCTGAACATGAGGCAGCAGTGTGGCCAGGTGGCCAAGAAGGCCAACGGCATCCTGGCTTGTATCAGGAATAGTGTGGCCAGCAGGAATAGGGAGGTGATCGTGCCCCTGTACTCAGCATTGGTGAGGCTGTACCTGGAGTACTGTGTTCAGTTTTGGGCCCATCACTACAAGACATTGAGTTGCTGGCGTGTGTTCAGAGAAGAGCAACGAAGCTGTTGATGGGTCTGGAGAACGAGTCTTATGAAGAGTGACTGAGGGAGCTTTGGCTGTTTTGTCTGGAGAAGAGGAGGCTGAGGGGAAATCTTATTGCTCTCTACAACTTCCTGAAAGGAGGTTGTAGTGAGGCAGGTGCTGGTCACTTCTCCCAAGTAACTAGCGATAGAATGAGAGGCAATGGCCTCAAGTTGCGTCAGGGG
>Ga0065711_1006381_pt1 | contig 17531 bp, 9 predicted proteins | sample Hoacrofraction12_FD_59098 | JGI IMG/M metagenome (GOLD analysis project Ga0065711, IMG submission 59098) | Hoatzin crop microbial communities from Cojedes, Venezuela - Epithelial fraction 12 v2 (version 2) | ecosystem: Host-associated > Birds > Digestive system > Esophagus > Crop | place... | reverse complement strand
AACGCGTTCCCCGAGGGAGCCCCCGAGCGGCGGCGGGCGCCGGGCCCGGGCCCCGCCTGCCCCCGCGACTGCGGCTGCACCCAGGAGGGCGTCGTGGACTGCGGCGGCATCGACCTGAAGGAGTTCCCGCTGCTGCTGCCGGAGCTCACCAACCACCTCTCGCTGCAGGTAAGGGGGCCGGGGCCCGCCCGTCCCCGGCTGCGTCCCGCGTCCTCAGGCAGCTCCCCGGCCTCGCGTCCAGGGCCCAGTGCTCGCACCCCACGAGCGCGCCTGGTTGCCGGCGTTAATTCTCTCCCCACAGGTCTAGGGCGGAAAAAAGATGGGAAATTCTTCTTCTTCTTCTCTCCCCAGCTCTGAGAAGAATTTTTGTCCAAAGTAATAATTACCATTTCTGGTTAAGGCCTTTAATTTTGAGGTGTCTTTGAAGAGCGTGGGCTAAATTGCTTCATGAACGGGACGTTTTCTGGCAGCACTCCGTGGGAGCTGAGGCGTTGTACAGACCCCAGACACAGAGCCCAGAGGTGTCCCCCGTGCCCGTCTCCCTCACGCCCTGCCCCTGCGCCACGTGGGCTCGGGAAGGAGCAGGCGCAGCATGGCCAACAGCGTCTGTCGTGGTGTGCGCCGCTGCTGGGACAGCCAGGCAGTGGGCGCTGCGCCTGGCGGGGAGACTCCAGGGTTGTTTCACCCAGGAAACTAATGTCACGCCCGCAGCAAACGGTGATGCTGCGGAGACGTCATGTCTTGTCAGGACAAGGGTGTGTGAGGATATGGGATTCCAGCTTCAGGTAGGAGGAGCGGCCCGTCCGAGACTGGCGGCAGGTTTCTGTGCTCTGCTGTCAGTTCGCTGACCCGCACGACCAGCCTTGGGGCAGGCATCCTTCCCCTGCCCGTGCTCGGACACCGGAGGACGTGGGCAGGGCTGGAGCGTGGCAGCACCGTGGCCGTTTCTCCTCTGAGCAGTGGCAGCGGTTCCAGGCTGCTCTGCAATGCCTCCGTGGCTCTAAACCAGCTGCGTTTGACTTATTGCTCCCATTCACCAACTCTGTTTGAGGGTTGAGTTGCAAATTTTGTGCAGAGCTTTCCATCCAAGTGCGGCGGAGTTAGAAACACTGTAATGTAAGCTGGCACCTTGCTCAGCAGATCTGTCCCAGGCGTGTGCTAGCCCTGGCTCCAGCCTCCACTGCCAAATGCAGAGGAGCTACTTCGGAGCGGCAGCTGTCACCTTCTGCCTGTTGGCCTGGCTTCCTGCGCAGTGGGTCCTTGACTAGTCCCCTAGATGCTAAAACACAAGAATCCCTCGTTAGTGGTCAAAATGTTAGTCAGCATGTTAGTGACAATCTGATGGCAGTCACCCCAACGATAAAACCAGAGAAAGTGAGCCCAGTTTGAGACTCCATGCCCATGATGAGTTGTTTTTAAAACAACATGTAAATAGCAGAAGTAATAAATTTGGCAGTCTGCAGTGCCAGCCTTGTAGCAAATGCTTTGCTGCAGCTACGAAGTTTGGCTGTGGCAGATGGATTATGGCCCTTGCCAGGCACAATCACACGCTTTGTGTGCTACCAGTGCATAAGCAGAATATTTCTGCAGACGAGCACAAGCTACAAAACTTGGTTCAGGCCTTCAAATGCTGCTGGGTTTGGATGTCTTGGTTTTGAGATCGGAGTTTGGCTTGTTGCGGAGAGAAATCTGTTTACAATGGTTTGGCATGGTGGGTTCATTTCCAAATTTTACTGGAGTTCACAGTCTGGGTTTATTGGCATCCTTCTTGGATTACTTTGCTGATGATTAATACTCTCCATTTTCTTAGAATAACCAGATAGAAGAAATCTTTCCAGAAGAGCTTGCTCGTCTTTACAGACTGGAAACTCTCAATTTGCAGAACAACAGGCTAACTTCAAAAGGTAAGCCAGCAGAGCTGTGAAGTGGATGGAGCCTTTGCCTCCACAGCACCAACTCATGCAGTGGGGCCAGTGACAGCCGGTAAGGAAAGCCACAGAGTGATGGACTGACTTGGTTGGGGAGGTGTCATGGTTTAGCCTGGCTGTATGCCAGTTACCACCAAAGCCACTGTATCTACCCCCTCCTCAACTGGACAGGGGAGAAAAAATAGGACAAAAGGCTCGTGGGTCGAGATAAGGGCAGGGAGAGATTACTCACCAATTACTGTCATGGGAAAAACAAGATGAACTTGGGGAAATTGGTTTCATTTATCACCAATCAAATTGGAGTAGGATAATGACAAATAAAACCAAATCTTAAAAACCCCTTCCCCTCACCCCTCCCTTCTTCCCAGGCTCAGCTTGACTCCCATATTCTCTTCCCTCCTCCCCCTGAGCGGCGCACGGACTCCATGGACTGCAGGGGAATCTCTGCTCCGGCATCTGGAGCACCTCCTCCCCCTCCCTCTTCACTGACCTTGGGGTCTGCAGAGTTGTTTCTCTCACATAATGTCACTCCTTTCTCCTGCTGCAAAATGCCCTTATGCAGGTTTTTCTTCCCTTCTTAAATACGTTATCCCAGAGGCACTGCCACCATTGTTGATGGACACAGCCTTGGCCAGGGGTGAGTGCATCTTGGAGCCACTGGCATTGGCTCTGTTGGACACGGGGGAAGCTTCCAGCAGCTTCTCACAGAAGTCACCCCTGTAGCCCCCCTGCTACCAAAAGCTTGCCACGCAAACCCAGTACAAGTGGTTAGCTCTAAGCCTCACTCCTTTGGCCATCACACGTATCATGGAGGCACTTTATCATCCGAAATATAATACTCAGTGTATAAGAATGCAGCCTTACTGATCCAGTGGAGGAGACCTGGCAGCAGCACTGTGTACTGTGGCGTGAGATCTGCTTGTCCAGGAAACTCCCCCCGGTCCCACAGGCACATCAATGCAATGAACTTGAGAACCAGAAATGTCTACATAGTGAATGATTTCCTTCTGACAGACCTTGTTTCTTAATCCACTGGTTTAGTTCAGTCTAGTCACTCAGTGCAGCTTAGTCCAGTTCAGTCCTCGTTGAATTTAATATAAATACAAATAATACGTATTACAAAAAAGGCAACTTCTGCCATTCTTCTAAAATAATTTTGATTTTCATAAGCAGGTTTTGCTTGCTAAGTCATATGCTTATTAGAGAAACTTGACAAGGAGTTAGTAAGGAAAGCAAAAGAAACAGGGGAGTTGGAGTAAACAGTAAGAGAGGAGGATATGCAATACAAAAGATGTAGTTCTTCTTAACTTGTGTGTCACCCAGTTGCTCTGAATGCTGTTGCTGTCCTTATTCCAGTGATAGAGAACAGCCTTTATTGAGAAAGTGGGCATATTGTGCATGGGACCCAAAACGTAGCACTCTTGCATAGCACAGGGAAGGCTGTGCTTAATAGATTCAGACTTTGACATTATTACCTTTGGGGCTTGGCATTTCTTTTGCAAGCTTCAGTGCCGCCCTGAGTTTCCAATATGTTTTGACGTGGGAAATCGCTTCACCTTTGACTTACGGTTATCTAAGTGCCAGATGAAAATGTTATTTACAGCCTTTCCGTTGTGACAGCAATTGTGCTTGTGTGATCAGCTGGATGTGGAGTGATTCAGCTGAAAATTAATAATTATTCGGGGAGGGTAAGCTCTGTGTTGGATCAGCTCTCTGAGCTGGTTGCTGTGTGGCTATCTGGATTGTGGGGGAGCAGAACAAGGGAAGGGTTATGACATGCAGATACTGGTCTTATTTTCACAGTGTCATGGTCATAGGTCAGACTGATCTGATCATTAAACAGCCTTAGATTATGTCCTTCCAAGAAAAATGCTTTGCAGATTCATGAGCAAATGACAAAAGAAGCTTCTCAGATCGCATGGTTGCTGCGAGCACCAATAATCAACCGTACAGCGAGTCTACACTGTTCTGTACCTGACCCTTGCTGGCAGGGTTGGCCACAAGCCTTGCATTGCTTAGGATTTTTAGTAGTCTTCCATTGCTCGTAACGGTCTGTGGTGTTTTTTTCTAATAAAAAAGACAAAGGCAACAATAGGTCTGAGTCAGATTGTTTCAGTAGCAGTGAAAAACATTTAAATCTCACATTAAAGATAGTGTCTGAGAGGGAAAGCTACCCTCTGGTATTTTCACTCAGAGAGGCAAGAAAGTGCCAGTGTTACTGATCAGTTGTTCCTGTTTTTAAGGGTTACCAGAGGAAGCATTTGAGCATCTGGAGAACCTGAATTACCTGTACCTGGCAAACAATAAGGTAAGAGGCTTGCAAGGCTTTCAAAGTTCGTTTCTAACTGGGTTCTGAAAGTTAAACAAGCAAGTCTTCAGTTCTTGTAGAATATGTATCCTACATAAGTAGAATCGTGCTCTAATGCTGGTTCATCTAAGGTCAAGACAATCAGTTAGAATGCTACAAAATTAGAGGGTACACATGCTGGTATATTTTGAACACTTATTTATTTGTGCAGCTGGTGAAAGGTTTCCCTTGTGTGTGTAGGGATGTAGAGAGAGCACCTGCATTTGTAAATTACCACTGTCTTCCATAGGCTTTGGGTCAGCTGCACACAGAGTTGGTTGCTGCCTACATGCAAATAAGCTGTGGGGTAATGATGTGAAATGCTGGAAATCTCATCAGATGAGGCCGGTTGAAAAATTTGTGAACAAACACATCCTTATACCTGTGTTTGAGCCATCAAGATCTGTAGAAAGCTATCCAGTTTTCCCTGACTCCCGATCTTACTAGTTGTGATGTGGGGGGATATCCACACACAGCGAAACTGAGCAAGAAATGTATTTATTCTTTTAGCTGCAGTGTTAGGGAGCTGAATTGCATTTTTAATGGAGAAGATCCTAGGTGCTTTCCTATTAAAGACCCAAGTTAGATGTCATGACAGAAGCAAATCTTTCCTGCCAAGGCTAGGAAATGAAATAACTTGTCACATACCCTTATATCTGGGTGATTCCCATTATAGCTTTCTTTATCCCCAACAGTTGTCCACAAATGTTTGCTACAGATGGAACTGGGATGCCACAGAAAAATATAAGTTGAAAAACATCAGGCAGAGCTTCTTTTGCCTACAAAAACCCTACCCTTCCATCCCTCCCTCTCTTTCTCTCTCTCTCTGTTGATATGCATGTCTGTATATATATTTTATTATCCTCTTAGAATCTGTGACCTTTTGGTGTTTTGTTTATACTCATGCGGCCACATCCAGGTTTCAGTCAGGCCAAGATATATCCAGAATCACTCCATAGATTTCTGTATGAAGTGATTGAGAATAGAACTCATTCCTTAGTACAGTAACACTGTGTTCTTTTCTCCCTTTCAAGCACCATTTCCATATAACAATCTTGGCAGTTAATAACTCCATAAAAAGGAACAAGCCAGACTGTGACTAATATTCCAGAACTTTGCACTCCAGTTTTCCCTGTGTGACAAAACAAAGTGTTTGGTTTTTCTGGCTTTACTGCAGAGAGAAAAAGATCCCAAAAGAAAATGCAAACATCAGCGAATGTCAGAACTAGTTACAGTGAGAAGCTGTGGACCCACAAAAATAACACATTTCTTTATAAATCACAAGCCAGAACAAACCAGATTGGCTTCAAACAGCATCCACTCTGCAGCAGGAAACACTGCAGATCAAGTAACTGTGGTGTCTGGAGGAGAGCAGGGATTTGCTGGTAGTTTGCTCCTTGTTTCATGGATTATATTAAAGCTGCTTTATCTTCAGTTGTGATCCCATCAGATGTAGCTAAATTATCTTTCGTTAAACTGGCGTATTTGGTCGGAGAAAAGAAATATCGTAGTCTTTTATCCTATATGAAAAGCCTTCTGTGGCTTATGAGTAACAAGTACGTGAAGTAAAGAATGGATGCTGTAGTTTCCTTTTTAATTCCCTGCTCTCAGCGTTGATTCTATCGCATAGTATCCACAGTAACCCTTGTTAATAACAGAAATCTCCTCCACCAAACTGTAGACCAGGTCCTGAGCTGTCATTATTGTTTACTGTAAGCTGTTAGTTTTGGTGTCAGAAGATTTTACATTTCCCCATATACCCAAAGTGATATGGGATTCACCGGGATCCAGTACCTCTGTTTATATCAAAGCTTGTTATAAGCAAGAAAACTTGTTCCAAAACTGATAATAACTTTTGTATAATCCTTCTGAGTTCTTGGTTAACTCATTAGTTAACAGTGGAGAAACACTATCTGCCGTATGGAAAGGAAGATCCAGCAGTAAAGCTGCAAGAAAATTGCAGCTGGAGAAATGCAGATGGCTACTCATTAGGCACTATACTAGACAAAGCTACTCAGTTGACTTTATTTTGCTAACAGTTACAAAAGTCCAGCATTCATCCTTCAAGCAGTGGAGATCAGTTTGTCTCATGACTGAGTGCTGAAATGCCAAAGTCCTGAGCAAGTGAAAACTCTTTGGATGAAACTTCTCTTTCTCCTTCCCCTTTCCTGCGGTTCTGATGTCTCTCATTTCACATAACTGAGCCATGCCCTTTGTGTTGTATAAAAGTTACGACTTAATAGACTGTGTTTCAGGAGAAAAGCTTTAATGTGCCACAGTGTATGAAAGTGATTAAGTCTATATCCTGTGTCTGAGTTCTCAGTATTATGTCATGGTAGAGACTTAATTCTTTCTGAGGCACTGTCAGACCTTCCTAGTGAGAGATGAGGGCCGTTATCCACTGCCCTGAAATCATGTCTTCCACATCAGGAGGTGAGAGATTACCAGTACAGCCAAGAGCAGTACTGTGGCAACTGTAGTAATGTGTAAAATGCCCGTTTCCAATGCTTACCTACTATCTGGAAATACCGATAGGAGCATTATGTGTGGCAAGGATCTTTCTTGTGTTTGGGACCATTAAACATTTAAGACAGCTTAAGGATGGAGGTTTTGGCACAGGTGAAAATGAAAAACAGCAAATAATATACTTTTACCTTTAAAAATAGAACTGTGTTATGAGTCCAGTAAATTGCAAGTTCATGGCTATAGTCCACCAATGCACACTTGACTCACTAGTAGAGAGAGATCTAGGCAGCCTTTAGGTAAATACATATTTTGAGGCTTGGATTAGGGAGTTCTCCAGTAAAGTGTCTACTTTCTCACACATTGTTCATCTCTTAAATACTTTTGGTTTTACTCTTATTAATAACCAATTGCAGTTTTATTGTATTAAAAATTTGAAAAATACATTTTCTCATCTTGTGAGTCTTGCCATCCCTTGCTGGCTGTAAGCACTAAATTCTCTTACATGCAACAGTGCTGTGAGGAAGAAGCTTTACAGATTCAGAGAATTTCAAGCTAGAAGGCAGATCTCTTCCATTGCCCAGAGTTTCCCATCCTGATCTCAAAGCTTTAGATGACAAAGACTTCAGTATCTCCCTAGAAAAGATGTTCTCTGCAGAATGTACACAAAATAGCCTTTCAGAGTGTACGTAAAATATTGTAAGAGTGGTCTCAGCAGTACTGTTGTTGACATCTGTCACCGTGGTGATTGCACCTGCCTACTGCGATTCAGTAGTCTTCTGCTTACATACTCAAGGATCATACCTGCTACAGCGCTGTGTTAAGAATTTGCTTCCCAAGGGCTTAATCTCAATGCATAAATCTTCTGGGTTTATACTTTTCAGAAAACTGTCCTCCAGCCTATATTGTAACCAGTGTTCTTGATTTCTAGATGAGTGACTTGGCTGTCGGCAGTCACTCAGTGAACCTAGCTGTTGTGTTATCTGGATGCTCTGTAAAACTGAGTTGTTTTGATCATTCGTTTTCACTCCACCAATTCTTGTTCAGATGCAGATGTTCCTAGAATTATTTTTTTTAGAGCACTGATAAAAACAGCAATAGGCCAAGAGCAAACACATCAAATCCTGTACCTCTTGTGAACTATAAAGATTTGGAGACAGGATCTTTCTGTATTTTGTTTCTGATATACCACTTGGTCAATGAACAAAGTATCACTGTACAGTGGGTCTTTGCTTTGAAGTCCCGTTTGATACTCCATCATTTGGCTCAGAAGCATCCCTATCGTTTAGGAACTTGAATCATCATAAAATGAAAAGATTTGAAAAGATCATCATAAATGGATGCAATACTGGAGCAGCCATATGAAGTGACACTTCACCCCGCAGTATACTTTCATATAGAAGTAAGTAATAGACCACTGTGAGGTGGGTCGAATTTTTTTGGCACAGCAGACTGAAGAATTAGGAACAATAATAAGCAATGTGTTTGCTCTCTGAATAACAATTTCTTGATTTCTGCCACCAAAAAGAGACAAGACTCTTCCAACCAAAACAAACATTCACATATCTTGGAGCAAAAGTCTGTCTCCTTCCTGGAGAGATTAGTGGGTGAGGACAATTTGTTTTTGTTCATGCAATCTGTGTTCAGTTTCATTTATTTTTGCCTGTTTGGAGAAAATGAATTTGCAAGTGTTTTGTTGCTGGTCTAATGCTTGGTTAAAACATTTGTTGTGTTTAATTGGAATTCCCCTGTGTATTTCCTTTACAGCTAACAGTGGCGCCAAAATTCCTACCGAATACCTTGATCAGTGCAGATTTTGCAGCCAATTATCTCACTAAGATATATGGGCTCACCTTTGGACAGAAACCAAACTTGAGGTAAGGGATCAGGAAGTGAAACAATAATGGTGTTCTGCCACTGCTTGGAGGCCTTTGGTGAGTGATAAGAAACTATCTGGCTAACCCATGTTATTGCCTACTTATGTTTTGTTTGAAAGAAACTGTTTGTTATCCTCAGCTTGAAAGATCAAATAATCTCTCAGACAAACACCTTCCAAGGCCTTTTACTAGCTGCCAGATACTTTTGCGTAGACAAAAATGAAATTGTCTCCATTTTATTTGTGTATCAGGTATGAGTTGAAAGTAACAGGTTTGGTTTCTCAAAATGGAGATTAACTGTTTAGAAATCCCTAGTTTTATTGTAGTCCATTTGTTTAAAAAAATAGAGTCAGGTTGAGAGTGCAATACTCAATGCAGTTGAGTATAACTTAACTGTATTAAAGCTAAGCACTTTTGCACCTTCAGAAGTGGTTCATACCCTCAGGTCAGGTTTCAAAGGTCTCTCTGCTATTTTCAAGTTGTGATTTTCTCAGCTGGATCCAGTGCAGCACATTGGCCCATCTCAAATTCAGATGCACATAGACCACCTCCTGTGAGATACGGTCTTTTCCAAAGGCATTTTGAGTAATCTGTACGGACACTGCAGCATCTAAATCCTGCAAGGACATCTCAAACTCTGTTGGTAGCAATTTATGCATCCAAGTTTGGAAGTGGTTGATAATCGCTGACCCAGTTGAGCTCCTAGAGCCGAGTCTTCTGATGAACTGAAGGACTCTCAATTCACACAGAATTCGTTGAGAGTTGAAGTTACTCTATACTTACTAGGCCTTTAGTCTTGTGGGCTCTTGGTAGCTCAAAAGGCTGAGTCAGTCACTGATTTCTGGCAATATCTCATCATGAAAGAAGGCAGATTTGTACACGTGTGCTTCCCTAATCTGAGATGCTACAAGGGCATCTGAAGGGCTACGAGGATGGTGAAGGACTGGAGCATCTCTCCTACTAGGAAAGGCTGAGGGAGCTGGGCTTGTTCTGCCTGAAGAAGAGAAGGCTGAGAGGGGACCTTATATATACTTACAAATATCTGCAGGGTGGGTGTCAGAAGGATGGGGCCAAGCTCTTTTCAGTGATGCCCAGCGACAGGACAAGGGGCAACGGGCACAAACTGAAGCATAGGAAGTTCCAGCTGGACACAAGGAAGAACTTCTTCCCTCTGAGGGTGACGGAGCACTGGCACAGGTTGCCCAGGGAGGTTGTGGAGTCTCCTTCTCTGTAGATATTCAAGGCCCGCCTGGACAAGGTCCTGTGCAGCCTGCTGTAGGTGACCCTGCTTTGGCAGGGCGGTTGGACTAGATGACCCACAGAGGTCCCTTCCAACCCCTACCATTCTGTGATTTTGTGATTCTATGCAGAAGCTGCTGTGTTTTGATTTAATGTTAAAATTCTTGCACTCTTCTGAAGTGATTTTCACATTTTCCTATACCAACACTATTTTAAATCAGAATAGTAACTCGCTGATTTCCAAGATGGCTGGTATAAAATCCTAACACAGTTGTTTCAGTTGATTTATTTGTCCCCAGCAGAGTTCATGGGCTCAGACTGATTATTTGGAAAGCAGAGTTTTCAGAAAGGCAAATATTTGTGAGTCAAAAGTACAGCTGACCATGCAGGGTGAACAATATTTTCAGTGTGGCTCTGAACTCCCTGGAGTGTGGGATCACACGATTGTGTTTCCATACTGAGCCTTTCCTTCCTTCCAGAAAGATGTTGCCAAGTGCTTTGCAACTGGTAGAGAATCCAAGAACAAATTAAAAAAGCATACTTTGACACTGTGCTCTTTTGTGGTTTTAACCTTTCTCTGCAATTTTAGCTGCCTGTTGCATCTGCGGGTAAACACAGGAAAGGAAGGGGTAATCAAAGTCAGTAAAATCCTGTAATTTCTTTTGTTAAAAAGAACTCAAATGAATTCATTTAGCAGTTAAGCCAATGAAAAACAGGAATAACTTCATAGGGGTCGATTGTTTTATAAAGAATTAAAACCTGTGTAAGAAAGAATTAATCAATTTTTAAAAATCTGAATGGAACAACTATGCTGTGATTACTAAATGTTAGAATTAAGAAGGGCAAAGGGAAAATAAGAAACCCTCTTTCTCTCGATCCCAAAGGTTCATTAAAAAGCAAAATTCTTCCAGACTGAGTAAGTCTGCTCTGTCTTTTGGTCAGTACTCTGTGCCTTTCTGAGTTCTAGGAATACGAGAGAAACTGTTTCCTGGGGTATTTCCAGCCTTCGTGGAAGCAGAAAAAATGGAGGGGTGAGAGATGGTCCTTTTGTTAAGAGATCTACAGGATGATTTTGTAAGCCCAGGAAGCCCAGATTTGATTCTAAGTAGAAGTTAAAATTGGGGGCATATCTATTAACCAGATACGAGTTCTAACCCTCTTGAGTGAGGCCACCACACCGACATTATTTGTTTCAAAGCACTGCAAAATCCCAGACATGCACTCAGTTTCTTCGTAAGAAGATAAGGCTACTTGGGAAATTTGTATTCACATGCAGGTTTGGATTTTGAATAGACCTAAATTTCAGAGAGTATTTGGACCAACCGTTTGGTTTTGCATCTATATCCCTTGCTAAATTTAAGGGCAAATTTTAAAAACAAATCTAATTATCTCAAGAAGAAAAGATTGAAGTACAGTTTTTAAACATCTTTCGGTAAACAAAAACCCCAAGATTTCACTATCTGTTTAACTTCATGTTTTTTCTCCTTCCACAGATCTGTGTATCTTCATAACAACAAACTTTCAGATGCTGGGTTACCTGACAGTATGTTCAATGGCTCTGATAATGTGGAGATACTCATCATGTCCAGCAATTTCTTGAAGTATGTTCCAAAGAATCTACCTCCAGCACTGTATAAATTACACTTAAAGGTAATGACAACAAGGTTTTGTGTTCCTTTAAGATTGTGACAAAGTCCTGTGTTTGTGTGGGATACAAACCACACATCCAAACCATTTCAGTGCACTTGGAAACATTCCCAGGCCCTTTGTAGGCCTCGTCTGCTATATCCTCGACAGTAGCTGTCTCCCATGTGTCCGTCCTTTTTTGTTCACAAGTAACAGTGTGTTTTTGCAAAACAGCATGCTCAAAGGGGACAAAAATGCTTCTCTGTGTTTTCAGGGGAATATAAGGATATATAAGGATATTAATATATATTAGTACCAGAACGTAGATCGTTCTCCATGGCCATCCAGTGATTGGCCTCCCAGTTAAGTTTGCAACTGATGATGCTGTTTTTCCTGACAGCTGCTTACCCACTGTGTACTGGCTTTGCTCACTAACTCATTTCACATAGACTACTGTTTCCTAGCATCAGTGATTTTTGTTTGCTACTGAACTGGCAGTTCAGACAACTCAGAGAATGTTTGGATCAGTGACTCTTTACTGCTACAACTCCTCCAGCAATAGTGCAACAGCAGAAGTTGTGGTATTAACTAGTCTCCAGTATTTTTAATTCCATGTCATCTGATTTCGATAAAAACACGTCGTCATGTCTGTGCTAGAGATCTCAGCCTTGTTAACAATGGGAGAGCTGCAGCGGTCGGGAATCCTGGTTCCACTTGCTTCTAGTGTTGACAGCTGCTTGGAAGTGCGTAGACTGGAGTTTGTTATCAGCCCCTGGACTTAGGCAGTTCTGTGTTGCCTCCCAGCTTTCTTCTCCCTTGAAGGTTTCACCATTAATTCCCATTAAAATCTTCTAGAAAACAGGCTTCTCCAGCTCGAGGAAAAATTAAGGCAAACAGTCTGATCCTTTAAATTGCTGGAATTTCTCTGCAAAATGTGAAGTTACTAGTCCCCTGCATTTTATTGCCATCTATAGGTAATCATTATCTCCCAGAGGGGTCTCAGACTTTGAGGACTACACTTTGAACTTGTATCCTTCCCTGCTTTCTCCAGCTGTGTTGAGGGCAGAGGAGCTGAGGAGAGAAATGACCTTTTCAGTTTTCATGTGTGCTGCCTGTCAGTAGTAACATTCACCTTTATATTTTGACTGAGAAAAAAACAGGACAATGGGAAATGAGAGACAGCCAAAAGTGGACCAAAAAGTGTCCAAAGGGTGCACTTCAGATACGACAGGTCAGGTTTTTTTTCTTTCACTATTTATTGAGATGCTCAGCCCCATCTGTCTGCGGTGGTATCCACTTTGTATTAGTTGGCACATGAATCTTGTCCAGACTGTCCATCACGTTACTGTGTATATGTGGATTGTGGGAAGTTTAACAAATTCAGTGTCAGTGTTTTATATATTCTTTATAATTCCTAGTGTTTCCTGGTGTTTTATATATCCTTTTATAATTCCGACAGTTTCTGTATGGAGTTTGTAAGCAGAATTTAGTTTTATATTTTGTCTGTGTCTGCCTGCTAGCTACTCCAAAGCCATACTAAGGCCACAGGACTAATTATTTTGGAACCTACATTGCAGGAACTGTACCTTTTGGAACACCATTAAAACTGGAAGGATGGCTGGTTCCCAGCTTCTAACCTAATTCTTCTCTATGGTGAAATCTGTCTTACAAAACGCAGAAATTTTGAGCAAACCCCAGAGGTAGTTGCTGAGATTACATTATATGTTTGCACATAGGTGGAAAGACTAAGAATACAAAATAAAACTGTCTGGTGTGGGGGCGAATTCTAATTCCTTAGCCCAAAGATTCCATGCGGAATTAATAAAAATAGAGTGTAATATTTCAGTCTAGTATTTGTATTTATTTCTTAAGTGGAATTATAATGTCCCCTGAAATACCTTACATCTAGCCCTTTTAAAGTTTCATTGCCTGGTGTTAGCTGAGCAGAACCTGAACGTCCTGTGTTGTTTCATGCCAAATAATGTCCTTTGTGCTTCTGGTGACTCTAGAACAACAAGCTAGAGAAGATTCCCAAAGGAGCCTTCAGTGAACTTACAGGACTGCGGGAGCTGTACTTACAGAATAACTACTTGACTAATGAAGGAATGGACAATGAAACTTTCTGGTGAGACTGAGATCTGTAGTTTGCACCTCTGTTTGAGTCTGTCTATCTTTTCTGGTACAGTAGTATATCTACTGAAAAAAAGATACATCTTAAAAAGTACATTATTTAAAGCTGCATGACATTGTGCATTTCTCTGCGAAGTCTGTATGAAAAGACTTAGATTCAGATGCTGCCATTCAAAAGCAAAGGTCTGGGTGAGCGGTTTGAGTTCATGCTGCAGAACATTTTTATACAGAAGACACAACACTGAGCATCAGACTGCATCACTCCCTGATTGCCACAGACCGAGCCACACCAGGTACTACGTGCCTTCTGGGAAAGGGCTACCTGGAACGATGTTGAAAGCTGGTGTCTGTTCTTCCAAACCAGTCAAAAGTGAGGTTACTTGGGACTTTGCAGTTTCCAGGGCAGTTCACTGGAAGTTAAGGCCAGACCTTCATCTTCGCAAAAGCTACTTCTGTGTTTCTCTGAAGGTAACTTGAAAGCAGCCACAGGTACACAGCTGTGAATTCATCTGGCACAGCTGTACCCCAGTGCAGATGGATTGCTGGAGTGGAAGGGGATGCAATGGTGCTGCTCAATAGCCAGATGGCTGCAAAAGCTTTGCTACAAACTGGTGTAACAGAAATAATCTTTGGCTGTCCTAAATTTAGTCTGGGACATAGCGCTTCAAAAAGTTAATGTTTGTGTCTCTGCTTGCACCGAATGTTGCCCTTGTTCTACCTGAAAATCCAGATCACGTAATCTGTCCTGCCCATAACTTATTTCTGTAAACTTTTCTGATCTCCAGACATGAAAATGTATCAAACTGTGCTTCCCTTTTCTGCATCCTACTCCCAGAAACCACCCTTAGCAATTTACCATAGCTGTGTTGTGCCCCCCTCCAGGTCATGCTGGACATACCATTTCTGTTAAGATTCAGATGAATAGAGTGCAGTGGCTGTAGCTAAGGCACCGGTCACAGTCAGCAGAGGGGGTGGATACTGCTCCTTGCTCTCATGCTGCTGTCTGTCCAGCACAGCGTAGTGCTATTGAGATGTACCCAAGCTGGGGAAGCGTAACAACTTGCAGCAATGAAGCGCTTTACCCAGAGAGTATATTTGCTCCTTCAGAGCATGTTTGGATAGCTGTGAATATCAGCGTGGTAACCAGTAAGTGATGTCTGTAAGGCATTAGTTCTTGCATTTTCTGAAAACTCTAGTCATCTGCAGTGGCTTATGTAGTGCCATGCAGATTACAGCCTCGCTGGAACTCAGAAACTGGCTTGAAATACGAGGGAATAGAGGGCTTCTCAATCCTGGCATGTAATACCATTGATCCACATCCAGTTGGTGTAAGTGGCTGGTCTGAGGGTTTATTTTAGCTTCAACTGAGTCTAGGGAATCCAGATTCAGTAGCTTACACAAAGCAGCTCTAGCCCTGACTCACTTCCATAATGCTGGAGGGTCAGGAGAAGTTCACTACCTTAGCCTAGGATGCTGAATTAGCCCTTCTGCTTTTCATAAGAGTGATATTTCATCACCTAAAAAGCAGGCCTGCTTTTCAGTTTCGATATACAGAAATATATATGTTCTGTATATTTATATGTCTCCGTTTCAAGAGACAGAAATTACTCGTGCTCAGGCTACACTTCTGTGAAACTGAGAGCTGAATTCTGTGCTCTAATGGTGCTCCCATGGCATCTTTCTTGTGGTGTTTGTACACTGAAATTGGTTGTACGTTACTATCTGTGGTGTCAAATGAGAGAACAGTAGTCTGATTGCAGGTCTCAGCCCTGTGGCAGTTCGGATGGCTGTGGACTCTAGCAGGTTCTCTTGCTAGCGTGGCTGGGGAGCAATGGCAGCGCCTAGTCCTCATCCCTAATGGCCGTATGGGAACTCCCTGTTTTGCTGTCTATATCAGTCATATCGTGAGACAAGAAAGGGCAGTAATGGGAGCTCTGCTGGGGAGAGACCCTAAAACAAAGATTGTAAAATCCTAGGGGAAGCTCATTATCATTTCACCTTGCAGAATCTAGATCAAGAGTGTTTTCTTTCCTGCTTTCCCAAGGAAATTGTCTAGTCTTGAATATCTGGATTTGTCCAGCAATAACCTCTCACAAATCCCAAGTGGTTTACCTCGAAACATCGTCCTCCTCCACCTGGAGAAGAATGCAATTAAGGTGATTGGCAGAGATGTCTTGACGCAAATTAAGAACCTGGAGTACCTTCTTCTCCACAATAACAAGTTAAAAGCCCGAGGTATTCATCCGTTAGCCTTCCATGGCTTAAAGAAACTTCACACTGTCCACCTGTACAACAACATGCTGGAAAGGATTCCCAGTGGGCTGCCCCGTCGAGTGAAAACACTTATGATCCTTCATAACCAGATCTCTGAGATTAACAGGAATGACTTTGCTACCACTTACTTCCTTGAAGAACTGAATCTGAGCTACAATAAACTCAAAAGTCCCCAGATCCATCGGGAGGCCTTCCGTAAACTGAGGCAACTGAAGTCCTTGGATCTTTCTGGAAACAATCTCCACACAATGCCCTTTGGCTTTCCAAAGAACTTGCAGATTCTGAAGCTGAAGGAGAACGAGATAAGCATCATCCCAAAAGGGACTTTGTCTGGGATGACAAAGCTGCGGGAACTGTATTTGAGCAACAATAAACTGAAAGTAAATTCCATTTATTCAAGAGCGTGGAGAGAACTCAGCAGTCTCCAGGTAGAAACATCACCTTCTTTAATTGTTTTAGTAATGCTGATGTCCTTGTCTGTCTGCCTATGCCACTTTGTATAGCACCAATACTGGATGTGCTTGGTCCTCATGTTTTGGGCTTTCATTGTAAGTGCTACACTTCTCTTTCTAGAGTAGAAATGATGTGCTGTTGTGCCAGAAGCGGGTACCTCCCACTGCTGGCCAGGATGGTGGTCCACCATGTACTGCCAATTCTCGAAAATGTAAAGAGACCTTTGTTTCTGAACCCTGATGGTGTCCTATTTTTTCAGATAAACATTAGTGAATGTTGTCACTAAAACTGAAATTATGCCTTTCAAATAGCTTGTCTCCCAAAAGATTTAAAATCAGCTCTGAAGAGAGACAGCAGGAGGAAGGAATGCATAAACAAAAACACTCTTAATTCTCAAAGCCCCCACATCAGCTTATAGTCAGACAGGCCAAGCTTTAGGATTTAGCAGCTCAGCTGGCTAAGGCACCTGGATAGCAGCTAGGAGGTCTGGATTCAATCATCAGTCTTCTCATTTGCTTAATTGTTGGAGAAAGTTAAACACAAACCATAAGGCAGGCAGGAACAATCACATTTGTGCTGTGCGGAATGACCTCTCAAAATTGTTACATTGGCTGAAGGATTTGTCTGCATTTCCTTTTAGGCAGCAGCCTGTTTCCTGCAGTGAAAGGTATTACCTGTGTCATATGGCAGCCGTCTATGGTGCATATGGTTAGGTCGCTGTACAGGCAGGTTTGTACGTCACAGGGCAGATCGGGGATAAGGGACGGGGAGCATATGCCACACTGGCCCCCAGTGTGTTTTCAGACAATTCAAACATTTGTCTATGTGAAATTTCCCTTTTCGTTGTTTCTGGGAATAAACAATATCTTATTTTTCAGTTAATGAAATCAGTTTTTAATTTTTAATCAGTTAATTAATTTTTCAGTTAAGTTGATCATCAGCAATGCAGCAACAGTATCTGCAGAGGTGTTGGTTTGCATCCGCTGCAGATTTGGTCCATGGCTTTGATAATACATTTTGCATTCATTTGGTGCCTCACTGATATCATAGAATCACAGAATCATAGGTTGGAAAAGACCTCTCAGATCATCAAGTCCAGCCATCACCCCAACACCACCATGTCTGCTAAACCATGTCCCGAAGTGCCACATCCACACGTTTTTTGAACACCTCCAGGGATGGGGACTCAACCAC
>Ga0065711_1006380_pt1 | contig 17531 bp, 23 predicted proteins | sample Hoacrofraction12_FD_59098 | JGI IMG/M metagenome (GOLD analysis project Ga0065711, IMG submission 59098) | Hoatzin crop microbial communities from Cojedes, Venezuela - Epithelial fraction 12 v2 (version 2) | ecosystem: Host-associated > Birds > Digestive system > Esophagus > Crop | place... | reverse complement strand
CCTTCCCTTCCCTTCCCTTCCCTTCCCTTCCCTTCCCTTCCCTGGGTGGGGGTGCAGCCCCTCAGACCCACCCGAGCTGGTGGGAGGTGATTGCTGCTGCTCAGCCTTTCCCCAGCAAACCCAGCGCTTTCGGGAGAACAGGCGGGCCGCTCCAGCAGCGCCCATATATCTTTTTTTAATTTGAAGAACGAACAGTTTCCAGGAACTGCTCCGAAGTTAGAAACAATATGATGCTGCTGGTGAATAAGTCATGAGAGCTGGAGCCTGAATCTCCATATTTATGTGCACACTCCCTCATCCGGGGGGATGATTTATAGAATTTATACAAGTGAGAATAATCCGACGCCAAACCACAGTCGTCAGAGCTGCTCTGCCATGGATCCCGCTCGTCCCCAGGTTGGGCTGCGCCCCGCAAAAGCCAAGCTGCCACCCCGGGGTCCCGCTGCAGGGCTGGCACCCACCCCCCAGTTTCAACCTGTCGCCCAGGTGGCTCCGGGGACACACGGTCCCTGTGAGCCCTGCCCTCGAGTCGACCGTTTCCACCTCCCAGTGCTGCCAAAGCCACCAATGGGACCTCTCGAATAAGAGAAATTTAAAATACTGCCTGCCTCGGATATCTCAGAGTGGGAAGGCAGCAGAGATCTGTTTTCACATACTTTCCACACCAACAGTTATTATTTTTCCTTTTTTAATTATTGAAAGTTTCTGCTTCAAGAAGCTCTCCTGTTCTCAGAGAAAAAAAAAAAATATTAAAAGGGCCTTTTGCTAATCTCTGCCTTTCAATGTGTGGCAGGGTTGTGCAGTTATCCTGCGGAACGCTGACGGCAGAGCACCCCGCCACCTCCCCGCTCTGTTCAGCAGCAGCAGACAGTCCCGTGCCTTCGGGGTCCGCCTGCCACGCTCCCCGCTACGAGAGAACGCCAACCTAATTAAATCGCAAAATTGCAACTGGCACTTTTCCTTTATTTTTCTTCTTTTCACTCAGCGCTCGGCTGTGCCTTTAATTACCACCTTCAATTATTTCTCACTTCAAGGCCCAAGTCCCAGTTCTGAAAATCCTTTCGCTCCAGTCAAGGGAAAAAATTGTGGAAGGCTGGGGAAGACAAGCTTGGGTGCAGACTCCCCAGGCACCAGTTTAACTTACGCATGTGCTTAAGTGAAGTGCCAGGGTCAGAGCTTCTCTGTGCCTCAGTTTCCCCCAACCACCCACAGCTGGGTCTGCCCCTGGAGCTGGGTTGGTCCTTTCTCGAGGACCGGAGGCATCGGCACCATCACCGCTCTGCGAGGACATGGGCATCACCTCTCTGCGGGGACCGGCACAAGCACCTGGGACCCTGACTGGGGGGCACACAGAGCCCCCCGGCCCCTCCTGCCCTCCCGGCAGCACGGGAGCCAGCAGCAGCCCATTGGCTCTGCCCTCCCGTCCCGGTGCCAGCAGCAGAAATGCCCCCTCAGAGCTTTTCCTCCTCTGAGCGCTCCCCAGGGCCCTGCTGCGGCGGCTGCAAGAGGGGAGCTTCTAGCCAGCAGTGAAGGGTTTCCCTGGAGAAGGGTTTCCCGAGCGGGTGGCTTCACAAGCGCCCCAGGCAAGAGAGATCTCACCAAGATCACAAAAACATCGAGAACTTGGTTGGAGATCAAACGCCTTCCCAGTCTGCTTTCAAAGACGGCTGGGGTAGAGCTAAGAGCCTGGGCTTTCTCTCCCAGCAAGCGTCCTCCTCGCCTCGATCCTTCTGAAGCACCTCCACGCTTTCATGTCTCCATCAGTGCCCCCTTCCTGCGCTAGCAGGCCCGGCCAGAAATATCAAAAAATGGAACTAAAACCTCTCTGCGACACTTGGGCGCTGTGGAGCCAAGCCCTGGCAGCTGCCAGACCTGCCCGTGGGCTGCCTGTCCCTGCACGGCACCCAGAGGGATGGGGACAAGAAGCACCATGGCACTTTTGGGGCAGCTCTTGCTGCTACCCAGCGGTGGGTGCCCGGACACTTGGGCATCGCGGGATGCTGAGCGGCAAAGCCAGCGCTGGGGAACCATCGGGATCCCAAAGTGCCGGGGTTCCCAGCTCAGAGCTCCTGTGCTGGGGAGCAGGGCTGAGCACAGCCAGTGCCTTTGGGCAAGCATCTGTCCCGGAGGATGCCCCTGATGTGGGTGTTCGGCGTGCCGAGCCCCACGGGTGCGAGCAGAGCCCACCCGCTCAGCGGCGAGCGGTGCCTCCGGGCTGGGCTCCAGCCTCTGCACCTCTCCACCTTCCTGCACCTCCTCCATAGAGCTAGACCCCCCCTGTCCTAACTCCTGCCTTTGGGCCCTGCGGGTGGGCAGCTTCTACCTGCTCCATCTCTTTCTGTAAGATCTGCGGAGGAAAAAAAGAGGGAAAAAGAGCTTGCACAAGGAGCGGAGAGGAGGAGGGTGCATTTCCCGGTAATGAGTCCTTTGCATCAAGTGAGGAAGGGGAACTACGGAGGATTAGCACAGACATGAAAATTAAGAGTCAGAAGTAATTAGAAGAGCCTGGATCACTGCTTAGCCCCAGAGGAACCCCTGATAACAGTGTGGGTGCTCATTAAAGAGATATAATGAGGACTCTGAAGCCATTGATGAGCCACTCTGCATCCGCGGCACCGCAGTCTCTGCACAGGCAGCTCCCACTCCTCCGTCTCCTCTCGCAGGACCCTTCGCTCTGTGGAGCTGGGGCACAGACCAAACCCCTCCCCAGCCCAAATCCTGCAAAAGTCTCATCAGAGGCAATGGGAAACGAGGAGCAAACCTGGAGCATCAGCATGGCGGGCCGTCTCCCTGCCCGCCCTGCCCCGCACGGCTGCACTGAGGGGACTCCATCTGCATTCTGCTTTTCGCTATGAGATGCCAGCACTCGTGCGATGGGTTTTGTGCGTGGGGCAGGTGCAGTGAGCAGGAGCAGGGGTTTGTGAGCTATTCCTCGGTGCGTTTGCTGCCAAACTGCACTCAGCTGCAGCAGCCCAGCTCATCCCCCTGGGCAGGATGTGACCCCAGCTTGCTTGGGGTAGCGGTCCGCCGGAGCCAGCCTTGAGGATGGTAACGGGGCACGGTGTGGGTCATAAGCCTCAAAAAGTTGAAATATGGAGAAGGCGCCTATGTAGGGCCATTTTGGTACCTGCCAAGAGGTCCGGGCAAGGCTGCATGACCTTGGGGAGCTGCCGTGCCCTGAGTTTGGTCTGTGCGGCTTGGAGATGCTTTTCGGTGAGGCTCTAAGGACGGAGCCATAACCCCGAGGGCAGCCCGAGCCCTGGCAGGAGCAGGCAACGCGTGACAGAAATAATCAAATGGGCCCCACTCACACCCCAGCTGGACCTGACCCTTGGGCTGCCAAAAACTGGCGGCACAAAGATGCAATGAATTGTTGGAACGCGTGATGAAAACCCTTGAGTGAGCTTGAACTCAACAGGGTGTTGTGAGGATTAATTAATTTATGTCCAAAAGCACTTTGAGGGCATCAGATGAAAGAGGTTACTACAGAAGTGCAAAGAGAACCTTTATCCCACAAGATGGAAGCAGGAACAGCCCCGGCCACGCTCCCTCTTTAAAGAGCACAGGCTATTAGCACAAAGGCCAGTGATGAATACTAGCTATTTTATTTTTTTTATCTTATGGAAATGATCCTGCAGCTCCCAGTGATGACACATCATCCTGGCACAAGAGGGCATGGAGGGGGAGAAGCTCCTGGTGAAAAACAGAGAGCCAATTATTTCTTCCTAAAAGCCTGCAATGAGCAAATGTCTGGACCAAAATCCCCCATCTCTGCAATGCCCTGGGGATGGTTTGTCTCTGCTCCGGCATCTCACCGAGCTGAGGTGGGGCATCTCGGGGGTCCCCCGCCACTGTCAGCTCTTTGAGAGGGGAGAAAAGGATCCCTCGAAAGGCGAGGGGCAGTTTGGTGGGGCTCTGCCTTGCTGGCACCGGGCAGCCCGGGGGAGCCAGGCTCAAGCCTGGCCCCACAGCATCCCAGGGTCCCCTGAGCTCCCGCAGTCCCTTGCCGCCACGTGCTCCACTGAGACCACCAGTCCCTGTCCCCTTCTTTGTGGTTTCGAGGCAGAGAGCTGTTTTGGATTCCCAGGGCTGGAGGCAGCGGGTGCCACTGCTTGGGAGGTGCCGGGAGGTGTTTGCTGGGAGACAGCAAACGGTCAGAAATTGGAGGTTTCCTGCTGGAGTAGGAAAAACGGGTTGGAAATCAGCCCTGGTCCCATGAGAAGGGTTGTTTTTCTGTGCCCTTCCTCAAGCCGGTGGCTGTCAGGGCAGAATCAGGCCCTTACTTTTGTGGCTGTAGAACTAGGGAACTGCAACCTGCAGGACAGATTCCTTCCCAAACGACCTCGGAACACCCCCTGGGGAATTAAAACCAGCCCCATGCCGCAGCCCGAAGGTGCACAGCCCCCTGTGCAAGCCCTTGCACGGCTCGGAGGGGTCAGCAGCACCCATCCTGCCCTGGGTGAGGAGGACTGGGGACCTCGGGGTACGGTGGAGCTGGCGTGGGGACAAGGACGGGGACAGGAGGCACTGCGGGGCGGGAGCTGCACAGGTTTCTCGTTACACTGCTGTTGCAGCAGAGACATGTTTAATTGCAGCTCCACGGCAGAGATAATTTGTAGGTATGAATGTCGTCCTCGTGGGCGTTAATTTTCGTCGTCTGTTTATGTGAACGGCACGAGCTTCCGCTCCCAGGGTGATGCTTCCCGGCTGCCGAGACGCCGCGGCGAAGGCACACATCCAGCTGGGAACAGCTCGTCTTTGCCAGCAGAGACCACCCCAGCCCACCGAGGCAGCAGCACCACGGGGCATCTCAGGGATGGATCCTCCTGCTTCTGCTGCATCGGTGGGAAGAAGCCCCCCAAGGGCAGGTCTTTCTGATGCCTTGACCTCCCGCATTTGTCGGAGCCAAGCTGGGCGCAGCGTGGCCCTCCGGCACCCCTGCACAGCACGGGTCCGTGGGTGGGGAGGTCTTGTGGATGCAGTTGCCATGGAAAAATAAAACCCCTCGTCGAGATTCAGAGGAAGCTGATGAAATAATGAACAAGTAACAAAAATGAAAGAGGAGGATTGTGGTGGTGCTTCTGCTCTGGTGCCCAAGGTGGGTAACTGTGGAGGGGAATTGACCCTGGAAGCAAAGCAATGGCAAAAGCAGGGAAATAAATCCCATCTAAACCTGACCTGGACCATGTTCTTGCTGGGACTGGGATTTTCTGAATTTTGTTTTGCTTTCTGCCCAAAAAGCAGAAGTGAGAACTCCAGGAGAACCTGTCTCCACACAACAGGGAAAGCAACAGCCTGACCCTCATCTGACGCAGGCTCGCAGTGCAGGTGGCGAGGGTCGCTGGCCTAGGATGGGTCCACAGGACAGAGGATCCACATGGCTCTGCAGGACCTGCAGCAGCATCTGAGGCAGAGCCTGGACATCGTGCAGCTGCGAGCTGCGGGCACACGGCGAGGACCCCTCAGTTGCATTTGTCTGAGGAGGCTGGGCACTATCACGGAAGGACTAGTGTTTAGAAATTATGAACATCCCAATGGCAAAATGCATCAACAGGAACACGAAGGCTCAGCCTTTCCGAGGGCTCAGTGCTGGCCTCGGGCAGGGCGCTGGCTGGACACCCCATCTCCACTGTCAGCCGAAGGTTTCTTTCCGCCTTGCCATGAAATACAGCATGTCTGCACCAATTTATGCAGCATTGCAATATGCTCCTTCCGTCTCCTCTAGACACCATTTGGCAGATCTGTGCTGTGAATGTCACAGCAGTCGTTCATAATAAGTTCTCCCACCATCCCGTCAAGTTCGATGAGACGGGCGTACCATCTGCTGGAAGCCGTGCCGCCATGTGCAGAGCCGCATCCCTCCCTCGCTACAGAAACCCCAAAACTCTTTCCTGGGCTCACTCAGCCTGTCTCGGGGCATTACAGATCTGCACTTGAGCAGTCCTTGCATTTCTCCCAGGGGGGGCAAGCGGCTCCTTTTTGTCCCCCCTGTAGACGCCCCTCATGTCTGCAGCGACAGTCCTGTGGGTGAGAAGGTGACCAGGTCTGTGTCTTGAAGAACCTTCTCCCATGTGTCTTTAGCACTCAGCCCTAACATCATCTTGCAGGGTAAAACATCAATAGGATCATCTCCATCTACAGGATTCTTCCCTGAAACAAGTAAGCGGCAGCACTTCAAGCCGTCATGGAGAAGAGACACTGTAATCTGATTTTCTCAGGCAGGAGCGTGTCATTCGCTAGGGGAGAAAGGTTTGATCAGCTCTGCTGAGACGGGCGCTCTGCACAGAGCAAGCAACCTCTGCAAAAGGGGAGCCCCAAACCTTGCAGTGCCAGGGTGAGGACATCTCACCCGGAGATGGGCTCAGCCCCAAGCCCATCACCTATCCGGGCTGCTCCTGCATCCAGCCATGCCACCCCTGCCAGCCTGTGCCACGCCGAGGACGGCATCCCCAGGGACGGCGGGCACGGAGGGAAGGGGAAGGATTTGAACCAGCAGCGGCTGAGGTTTTATCCCAGATTTGAAAGGCAGATGGGGCAGGGAGCAGCGAGAGGAACAGGGCAGCCGCTGTTATTACAAGGTTTTCCGAATTCTTTTCAAAGCTGTTTCGAAAGTGTTCCTTGAAGGAAGCACCTGAACAAGAGAGCTGCTCCTTGCAGGAGTGCTGGGCATCGCCGAGGCAGCCTCCCTTTGCTTGGGCTGCACAAAGCGACGACAGCAAGGTGATTCGTGCCTGTGTTTGCGCTGGGGGTGGGAAGAGGCCGGGCTGGAGAGGCAATTAGTGCAGGAGAGAAAAATCTCAGGGCTGTTTAATACAATTTTGTTGTTGATGCTGCTGCGCTCAGCGCGAGCTGGGAAAGGCCAGCGTGGTCCTTGCCCCTGAGGAGCGCACGGTTCCAGCAGCTTGGATAATGAGAAAAAGTGCTTTCTGAGGGAAAATAAGTGAAATGCTTTCTTTTCTGGTGAAGCGCTCGCTTCCTTTAAGCTGCTTGCAACTTTTTTCCTAATTAAAACATATCAATAACGTCTTCCAGTGCTTTTTGATACTTGCGCTCTCTAAAAGTATGATTTGGATCAATGAAAATGTCCTAGGAGCTCATCGTAACATCCTTGCTCAGCATTATTTTCACTTGAAAGAAACCCAAGAGGAAGAAAGGCTCGTGGTTATGGAGGAAGGATTTTCCAAAAGGGCTATTCGCCACACTGGAAAAAAGAGCAATAATAACCTCACTCCAGCGCTTCCCATCGAGGCTGATTTGCATAATTAACACTAAAATAAGTCTTCATTGTGCCCTAACGATTAGGACAGCTTGCAAAGGGAGCCTGGTGAGAGCAGAGCTTCGCCCAAGGCAAACGGGGTCCCTATGGGGATGTCCCCAGGTCCCCGACACAGAGCCGTGGGTCCCTGGCAGAGCCAGGACCGACTTCATGCCTTATGATCACCATCCCCGAGCACAGCCAACGCCTGGCATGCCCAGGCACTCATGCGGTGCCGAGAGCAAGGATAACAGCAGTTAGATTTCATTTTGCCTTGAAAATACGCTTTAATCAAACCTTATTGGATTAGCATCGAAATCTGAGCATTGCTGGAACGGAGAGCTGCTGCTTCTCCACCACTAAGTCCTCCTGGCTTTTCAGATGGGTTCTGCTTTAAACATGCCTCCCACCCGCAACAGTTCTGCTCAGAGCTGAATAATTATGAAAAGGGACTTTGATGCCAAAGAAATAAAAAAAATGAAAACTCAACCCCAGCCCCCAAACCTGCGCAGACTCAGCCGCACTCGCACTCCAGCATGCTTGGTATCACGAGGGTTTTATTCCCCCCCTCCCCAAATGTCAAAAATGGACTTAATGAGAAGTTCTCCTCTTACAAATGAAGCAGTAATCTGTCAGAAGGGAAAATCTGCTGTTAACTTAGTCAGAGCTCATCCCCTGACTCCTCGCCAGCCTGCGTTACGGCTCGCCGGGCGGCGGGGCCGGACTGCCATCTACAGCGGGCGGGGGAAATAAGAAATCCAAAATCCTGCTGCGGCTCCAGGCCCTTCCTTCCCTGCGCTCATCCTTCCCGCTGCTGACCTCGCTGGAGACAGAAAAGGCCTGGATGGGTTTTGGGGTGCTTCCCAAAAATTGGGGTGAGGCTTCAGCTGGCAGAGCAGCAGGAATCGTGGCAGGGATGCGGGGCAGGTCCCCAGCAAGTTAACCAGCTCTCCAGCAAAAACACCCTGACTTTCAACAAGAGTCTATTTTGCAACCCATGCTCGCAGGAGAGACTTCTAGAAACACGCCGGTGCCTGTGCCGTGGGCACGGGGAGTCCTGCACGCGGCTTCTTCACCGGCGCAAGGAGGAGTCGGGGCGCGGGGCTCTGCTCCGGCTGCGGCACCGTGGGCGGCACGGCAGAACACACCCAGGCGAGCTGGCGGTGCGGGGAGGAGGTGATCCATTCGAGAGCCACGCTATAGCAGCTACCAGAAAGATCCACGGGAGAACATATGGTGTGTTTTTAAATGCACCCATAACATTTATTTAAAATACAGGCTCTAAAGCTTGCCAGCAAAGCTTAATAGGAGGAAACCTTTCTTTATGCTGGAATCTCTCCTATTGTTTCACCCAAATCATTAAGCTTATATTTATTTGGTTTTAGCCTAAACAAATAGGGAGTATCACATGAGAACTGCGCCTAGGATTCCCCTTGCATCCGCAGGGTCCCAAATCCAACCCGCTCGGCTCGCCGATGGCCGGGCTCCCCTGCTCATGGGGGCTGGCAAACGCAGCCGAGCTCCCTCTGCCCTCACGCAACCCCCGAGCCGAGGAGGTGGCTCTCCCACAGCGGTGGCCCTGGAGGAGCCGGGCATCCCTGTGCATCCTTCTCACTGCTATCGCCTGTGTCAGGAGGCGGAATCTCCCGGCGGGACGGTGTGGTTCAGCGTGTGCCAGCCTGGAGCTGCCCGTTGCCGGGGCCGTTCTCCTGCCCAGCCCTGCGGGTTTGGAAGCCGCTGCCTTCCTCGCCTGGAGATGAGTCAGGGGATGGCGCGCCAGCAGGGTTTCTAACAAAAGATTATGATGGCATCGCGGCTCCTCCGGCCAGCCTGCTTCACACCCAGCGTGAATGGAAACAGCCCGACTGCCGCAAGGCACAGGGTCACCCCCAGGATCTGTCCCCTCTCCTCCGTCTTCCGCTGCGCTCTGCCAGCATCTCCCCCGGGCACCGCCGGGACCTGCTCTGCCAAGGACGGAGATGCCAGGAATAGGAGACGGATTTCTCATCCCCTCGGCTCCGCGCAGCCCTGTGCCCGTGGCTGGCAGAGCGATGATGCTCCACAGGTACCTGGCGCAGACCCTCGGGTGAGTGATGCATGTGGAGCTGTGCCCCCCAGTGCCCATCCTGCCAGCGGCAGAGACTGGGAAGGGGTGGCAAGGCACGGGGTGCAGACTCCAGAGCTGGCTGTACCCCACGGTCTGCTGCAGGGGCTGGGGTCCAGCCACGTCTCGGTGCTTTTCTGGTGCTCAATGGCAGTTGCACCATCTAGAGGAGAGACGGCTGGTCCCAGAGCAGAGCCCAAACGGAGTGGGTGTAGGAGAAGCATGAGCACAACAGCCAGGTCATGAGTGAGCTGCAAATCCTTCAGTGAGGCACGGTGTGAGCAATTCCAGGGTCTCACAAATGAGCCCAGATGGCCCATTTTTCCCGGAGAACGGGAACATGGGGAATAGGATTCAAAGATGCCGGCACTGCGTGCTTTACATGTGACTGATCTCTGCTGGCTGCAAAGAACAGGGCACGAGAGAGGAGAAAAAATGAATTAAAAATCCCCAGCCTGCAGTCAAGCTGATCACACACCCCCAAGCTGGGAATCAACAGCCCTGAAAGCAATTTCATCGCTCAGCTGGACCTGTATTACTTCTCTCTCTCTGAACAGATGTGCCAGTGACACTCGTGCGAATGGCCACAGCGGAGGTGTGAGGGGGTGATGATGAGAGCCATCCTCCCGCCCCGGCAGCAGCGCTGCTCCTCTCTGCGCTCCCGGCTCCCCTTTCCGCAGGGTGCCGAGGCCAAGCCGCTGCCCCGCACTCCAAATGAGCAGCAGGTTTCTGCCGACGGCAGCTCTTCCCTCGCGCTGGAGAATTCTCCAGAGCAAGATTTGGGGACGAAACCATCAGGGCCAAAGCCGCGGGTATCCGGAGGAAAAGGAGGCTGCACACCGTGGGCTGGCTGTGCCCACAGCCCCCGCCAGCCGTGCACACAGCAGCTCCCAGGACCAGGGGGCTGCCCTCTGCCACCCACCAGCTCGCCCACCCACTGCCCCGGAGCAGCCAGACCACCCCATGCTCTCACTTGCGTTGCCCTTGCACCGTGCGAGAGGGCTTCACCCTCTTTTGCAGCCTCCTGCAGCAGAAGGGGATGTAGGAGCTCCATTCCCACAGACTTTTTTTTTTTTGTACCCCTCAGGCGCCTGCAGATTGTGCAAGTCACAAGGAAACGTTGATCATATCCCAAATACAACCACTAACACATCTCAGCTCTCAATCTGCCTCGTTTGCTGACACCCGGTTTTCTCCTCCTCCTCCCACGAGCTCCTCGCAGCCGGTTCCTTCCTCCCGGTCTGCAGCACGTACGTCTGCAAGCTGCTCCGGCTTTCCCGTCCCACGCACGGCTGCGTGCACAGCTCGCCCAAGGCAGTGCCGGGAGCCCGGGGCGCTGCCTCTGCTCCTTCCCTTCCACGCTCGTGGGTTTTCCGAGCCTCGGCCAAGCCGCGTGGTGGGCAGGGAAGCCTGGCCGAGGGTCAGATCCAGCCCCCACCCTGCACCATGCAGGGTTCAGTAAGGAGCAAGAAAAATGCAAAGCACATCAGGTAACTGGCTTTTTTCTTTTTTCTCTGATTCTCCCAGTCCAGTCAGGGCAGCATCAGGTATCAGTGCATCATTGGAGCTTCTCCGTGAGCCGCATTTTGGCTGAAGGTTTGCAGCCCCATGCTGTCACCTCAGCTTGGGAGCTCCCAGCCTCCCGGTGCCATGCAGCCATCTGCCCTAGGAGTGCTGGACAGATCGGAGAGGGTTTAGGTCGTTCTCCTCGGCGCCCAGACCACTGCCGGAGGATCCAAGCCCAGGATGAGGAAACACTTCAAAAGGGCTGTCCATTAATGCCAGCAGCGCAAGCCCCATCCAGGAGACAGGGCCTCTCTGAACACCTTGTTTTTCTTAACGCTTACCAGAAGGACAGGATTTGATCTCCTCCTCTGTTTCCAAAGCTGTGATGGATCTGTTGCACCAAAGGTACTTGCGGTGCCCAGCCAACTCTCCTCCATCCCTGACAGCTCTGCAGAACGGGAGGGTGAGTCTGGCACTGCACTTTTAGTCCAAAATTACCATCACTGGAAATATGCCATGGCCCTAAAAGCTCCGTGTAAAAGCAGAAGCGCACGTGGGAGGGGATGCGGAGTGTGTGCAGCTGCGGCTAGCACAAAGCTAGGGTGGTCAGGGTCCTGCCCCCCCGCCTCTCTTGGCTGGAGCACTGGGAGGTGACTTTGCCCCGCAGGGAGAGCAGAATGAGAACTGGGGAACAATAAATACTTAAAATAACTATTCGCATGTTTGCCAAATGCTGCTTCAACCAGCCTGAAACGGCTCTGGGAGGTCCCTTCACCCTGCAGAGCAGCAGGGAGGCTTTCGCTCTGCGTGGCTGCTCTGCTGAGGGTGGTTTGCTTCGTGCTGGTTTGCTGGAGAAGAACCCCAGTCAGAGGAGTGCACAGACGCTCTGGCCCAGCATGTTTTTTCAGTTTGACGAGAAGTCAAAACAGTAGCGAGCTTTGGTTTGATCCAAAACTCGTTTAAGGAAGCATTTTGACCACTGAACCAAACAGCAGCTGCTTGCCAAGCCTTAATCAAAGCCTGCTCATGGAAAGCGTGTTGTGTAACTGCAAATGCGCTGGAGAATGAGCCTTGCTGTGCTCCGCGGCCCTGGCCCCCGCCTTCCCCGCTGCCCTCCCCAGCGCGACCGGGCAGGCAACGTCCCTTGCTGGCAGCGGGGACTCGATGCCCTCCTCGGGGACCTCGGGGACACGTCGCTTCCTTTGTGCCGCGCTCCAGTCGGAGACTTTGAACCCCTGCCAGCTGCCCTGTTGCGAGTGCACCGCAGAGAGGTTTCACTTGTTTGCAGCCAGAGAGTCCATGGATGCTAAAAATAGAGTACTCCTCAAAGATGATCTGAAAAGCTTTCCTACGTGTGAAGATGCCTTTTTAAAACATCGCCTTAGAGCTAATGGGACGGCGTTTGGGATGGCTCTGCCGGGAGCCGGGAGCTGCTCCGCAGAAGTTGCCCGGCAGTCCCCCGCCTCACAGGTGGCTGCAGGGATGCTCCTGAGCAAGCAGCCGGTCAGGAAAGGCGCTCTGTAAATGCAGGACATGGTAACTGCAGATGGACAAGTCCTTGACCGTGCTGAGACTCTCAGCCGAAGAGTCGGAGGAGCAGTAATGAGGGGAGCTGGAGTGCAACGTGCTTTCTTTTCCTCCCCCAGCCTCCTTACAGCTCTCAGCAATTGCAGCGCAAAGTCAAAGCAAAACAGCTTCCTTTTGAAATATATCGCGAGTGCAACATCTCCATTTCATCATGGCTTTTCTTCATGTAGAGGGGCAGATATCTATCCCACTGTGCACCTTTGATCTTGCCCTTTAAATAGGCCATTTTGAAGCTCACAGACCCATTTTCATCACCTTCCACCTTGGCTCATGGCACCTAATGCCTGTGTTCATATCCCAGCTTGTGGCTGAAATCAAAGTGTGGCTGTAGGAAACTCCACACACGGCTCATTAAAAAGAAAAAAAAGACTGACTTTCTGTCTCTGAACGAATCCTTACATATTCGTCAGTGCTCTCAAACCCTGAGACGCAGGAATCATTCGAGCTGTGCCCGCACCTTGCACTGCTGCTGCTGGCATGGCTTGGCACCCACCCTCAACACTCAAATTCAACCCTGACAGGATGATGGACAAGGGGGAAGGAGGCCCGTCACCGCTCCGGCAGTGCCTCGGTGACCCTGCAGATCCGAGAGCTGACCTGAGGAATGCAATTGCATGGGATCTAAAATATAAATGCACTGCAAAACCCTGCAGCATCGGGGCAGGAGTTGCTGCCTGTGAATGCTCAGCCTGCATCCCCGGATGAGCTGGTGGAGGAACCACAGCTAGGAAAGCCTGGACCAAGGCCAGCAGAAAGTCCCCATTCGGTGGCCCAGTGAGCACCACACCACCCAGTCTGCCCTTTCTGGGCAGGACCCATGGGCGAGCGTGCAGCGGGCACCCCAGACAAGCCGCGCCGGCTCCTGGCTTCTCATACTCGCCTCTCTTCTCTGCGAAGTCCTGGAAGCTGGAGGAGACTGTGCCCATGATAACAGTCTGACACCTAATGGGCACCAGCAGAATTGTGACAAGAACAGGCTCCGGCTGGAAATGTCCTCATGGGAACACAGGCAGCGTGGCCTCAGAGCAAAGCTCACCCAGCTGGACAGGAAGGGAAGACTTGCGTAAAGAAAACTCTTAAGAGCCCACATGGCACATTTCCATGTTTGTAAACATGAAAAATTTATAATTTAACCTAGATAGGAATGAGCTGTATGAAAATTATTAAAAGGCTCCACGTACAGAATACGAGAGGTGCCGTCATTTCCTTTGAAATTCCAGAGGTCTCTGCCATATGACAGCAAGGAAAGGTCAGGGTTGCAATTAAACCTCTTGAGGCTAAATTGTATTTCTCAGGTTGTATTCTCACACCAGATACACTGGGAGTTATGACTGCAAAGGGACATCCTCAAAACCAGATGGCTGTGGTCCACAAAGACTTCCACCTACATTTTGTGTAATGGTCAGCAATGAATGTGAAGTTCACCAGATTTGACTCAAAAACACTAAATGTATTCTGTAACCATGACCCTGTGCTGTACTTTCCACTGGATGCGTTTCATGGAGATGGAGCCAGTGGGCCTCCTTTCTTAAAAAAATCTGGCACCCAAAGGTGATTTACAGCAATGGTGTTTTCTAAGGCAAGACACAACTGAGCTTCCCAGGACCCAGCTCTACTGAGGACTGCCCTTGGACCTCCTCCTGCCCCAGACGCTGCGTCCCCGGGCAGCACCCAGCCCAGCTGTAAGGAAGCTCACACCACCTCTGCTCCATTCAGAGGGTAAATAGAAACGTTCAATCTCCAGCACTGTTTGCTGGCAGCTTTCACAGGCATCTCTGCTCCTTTTTTTCTAAATTAGATCTTTGTATTCTAACTTCACGGCCTCATGAGTCTCCTTGTCATTTGTTAAATAACAATTACAATCTTCAATTTCCCACGTTACTACATGATCCAGTTGTACTCCATCTAATACGCCACCCCCGATCGGACTGCAGGAGCTGAACGGGGCGGGAGGACGTAGGAGCAGGGCCACCACAGTGACCTGCTGCTCCAAGACCTGCGGTCACCCAGCATGTGCCTTGTGCTCACTGGGCTCGTAGCACGAGCAGATCCACGGCAGAGGGAAGCAACTGCTCCAGCCCCACCTGAGCCCTGTTCCGAACCAGAGGCAAGCGGCCCCCTTGATTTACTTCAAAGCCAACGCTTGCACTACTTTTTTCCAGAAAGGTTTTGAGTCTCCTGGAGGTTGGTGGAACCACATGATATACGGACATCCGATCCTGACTGAGCTTAAGGTTCAGTCTGGACTCCATCCACCTCCTCTCCTTGTTGCTTCTTCCACAAAAAAATCAGTGGTCACAGCACGATTTCACTTTTGTGGATTGGTTTTGCCCCAAAACCCAAAGACGTGGTTGGGGAATGCAAAACTGTCCCCAGCAGAGGAAAGGGTTTACAGAACCTGAGGCTATCGACGTCCCTCGTGTCCTAGACACGGCTGTGCCCTCAGCCAGCACCGGTATGACTCATATTCCCACCGAAACAGCAGCGCGGCAGAAATGCCTGGTGTTCTAACACGGCTCCATGTAGGAACTGTAATTGGCCACGAAGCCACAGGTTACCTGACGACAAGATGATCTGCGAGGTGAGTCCTTTTATTCTTACTATTTTGGTTTTAATCTTCTCCTTTTTCTTGTCTAGGAAAAAAAAAGCAAGCCATCACCTGAGCTCTGGTTTCAGCCTCTGATAACCCACAGCAGTGTTTGCCTCTAATGTATCCCGAGCCACCTATAATGAGCGGCTGTTCCTACCCCCTGCAATAAGCTGCAAATGGGATGAGCAGATCCTGAGGTCGGGGAAGATGTTTCATTTTGAAAACATGAATGTTTCCCTGCCATTCCGGCCATCCTAACAAGGGGTCCAATTAGCGCTCGTGACTTTGTCATCTGTCCAGCGGGGACACAGGGATGGGGAGCGCTGCTCTCATTTCCGCAAAGATCATGGATCAGGAAGACAAATCATCCCTAATGGGACCTCGGGGAGAGGCTCTGCTCTTCTTTCAAGTCAAAGGCTGCACATGGAGGCAACTTGCTCTGCAGAGCCGTAAAATGCCACCTCCGCTGGCAACAGCAGAGCTCGCCAGCAGCAGCCAGCCTTCCCCCTTCCAAGCAACTGCATGTGCACAAGAACTTTTATCAGGCTTCTGGCCATAGCTTTGACTTTTATTTTATTTTTAAAGTGCATTCACATGTAAATTGACTTGGCCTGAGAGGATACATGAATACAAGAGCCCTTTCTTTCCTCTGGAGTGGCATTAGGAGGAATATGGTGAAAGGAGCACAGTTTCCTCACCTCCAGGCTGCAATTCTGCAGCTAAGGAAAAGCAAGTTCATTGTTTCTTTCTGCACACAGATGTTGGCTGTGCTGTTTTCAGCAGTCTTGTTGAAGCAAGCCATTTCAGAACACAAAAGCATATTATATATTCCAGGGACAAGAACACACAGGCGAATGTCTTATTGGCTTTGTTTTACCTACTGTAAGAGCAGGAGATAAATGAATATGAGTGTCTGATGGTTTGAAACCTGGTCAGACCTGGTTTGGTAGGTAGCGGACTCCTGGGAAACGAAAAAAACAGGACATGAAGTTGGAGTCCAGGAAAGGGCACAATTCCTCAGGGAATGAAAACATGCACGCTCCCCAAAACAAACATCTCTTAGGTGGAAGCAGGTGGAGATCTGTTCCACAGCACTCGGCTTACATCAGCCCCACATCTTGCGATGTGTTGCTGCAGAGTGAGCACAAAACCATCTGAACAGCCTCGCAGCTCAGAGCCACAGCATCTGGCACCCACCCTGCACCGATACCGGGGACAGGGACAGGGCAGGTTCAGTCTCAATGCATTGCCAGCTCCAGCAGCATCTTCTCTTTCTGCAAGGACAGAATGGGTTCACCTCAGAGCCTGGTTAAATTCTCACTGGTGTTCAACACTGCATCAGGAAACTATCTTCCAACTCTTCAGGTGAACTTCTTCCGAGCTGTGCTGCAGTGCTGTGACGTGCTGTCAAAGCTACGGCAGAAACAGCAACATCAGCCAAGCAAAGTGTCTGGAGCTTTGAATGACAAGTGACACAGAAAATGATTAGTTGTATGCGATGCGGATAACGGGCCTGATTCTGACATCCACTACATTCTCATGCACTGGCAAGAATTCTCCTTACGGCAGAGGAGCCCAGAGAGGTGTGAGCATGGTCTGCACTGCCACGAGCTGCCACCCCATTTTCCAGCCTGGGACCCTTCATATCTGCTGTTCCCCACTGCTCTTCACTTGACATTTCCCAGCCTGAGCATTTTCCCTGTGATTCTGGCAATGCCCAGCCAAAAGGTGCTGCTTTCCTCCCTAGCATCACATGTGTTCAAGAACCAAGGGGGGGAAAAAATGCACTGGCAAAGAGAAAACAGACAGCACTTCGGGCTAAGGCACCAGGTTCTCGTTTGCCAGAAACTAAGGATGGAAATGCTTGTGAAGATTCACAAACCGAGTTACGACTCGCTCCATGCTTTTTAGTGAACAAGCGGGTTGAAACGGGCGCCCCGAAAGCACGGACTCTGCAGCTTGGCTCTGCCCTGGCAGCACAGGGATGGCGGGACGGGGATGGCAGCTCATCCTCGGGGAAAGCGAAACACAGCACCAAAACTTCACCCTTTCTCCACACAAAAGCTCCAACACCCTGGTAACTCCGGGAGCAGAGGCACCAACCGCTTCAGCCGCTGAAAAACCCGGGCCTCGGCTCTCTTGACCCCCCGCTCCAGCTCCGCATCCCCAAACGCCGTGGTGGGAGCAGCCAGCAGCGGGCTTCGCCGACGTTTTGAGCTCTCCCCGCTCTTGGCAGCCCCCATCGCACCCCGACAGGAGCGTGAGGAATTATTCCCCTCCCGTGCGCTGTACTCGACTCCGGCCTCAGCAGCAAACGGCGCGAACGCCCGGGACGCGTCTTCCCAAAGTCCCTGCCGGGACAGGGCTGCTCAGCGTCGGGGCTCGGGGCCCAAACCCTGCCCCGGGTCCGCAGCAGGGCCCCGCCGCACAGGTCCGACGGGTGCCCGCCCTCCTCCCCAGCCGACGTTCCCCCAGCAGCCGCTAACAGA
>Ga0065711_1039755_pt1 | contig 17532 bp, 8 predicted proteins | sample Hoacrofraction12_FD_59098 | JGI IMG/M metagenome (GOLD analysis project Ga0065711, IMG submission 59098) | Hoatzin crop microbial communities from Cojedes, Venezuela - Epithelial fraction 12 v2 (version 2) | ecosystem: Host-associated > Birds > Digestive system > Esophagus > Crop | place... | reverse complement strand
CTCACCAGGGCAGTGTAGAGGGGAAGGAGAACCTCCCTCGACCTGCTGGCCACACTCCTCCTAATGCACCCCAGAATGCCATTGGCCTTCTTGGCAGCCAGGGCACACTGCTGGCTCTTTTTGAGGGTTCAAGCTCAGGAGTCTCCTGACGACCAGTGTGCTGGGCCGCGGCCATGGCTGTTTTTGCAGAGGAGATGTCGGCATCCCTCGGGGTGCGCAGGAGGGACCCCCAGCCCCACTGCGTGCCACGCTGGCCCCACGCTGGGGCAGCCAGGCCAGCCCGATGGAGCAGCAGGGAAAAAAGAAATCATTTCAGTTCGCCCTATTAAAAAGCCTCATTCAGAAAGTCAAACCCAATGTTGTCGTATTAATGGTGTGTTCATTTTCAGGGAAGGTTTGTTTTCAGCTGCATGGTCGGAGCCAGCGAAAAGAGCTGTGCAAGGTGATTTGGAAAACGGAAAATTCACCAAAGGGAAATCGGGGGGATTCAGAAGAAAAAAATAAATGGGAAAAGAGGAGCCATCGAACAAAAATGGTCATACTACAATGTTCTGCTTTGAACCAAAGTTGTGTTTTTGAGAATGACTTGAGGATCACAGAATAGCTGATGTTGGCAAAGACCTCCAAGATCATGAAATCCAACTGCCAACCCATCACCACCCTGCCTGCAGAAGGATGCTTCACCGCAGCGAGAAGGCGCAAGTTAACTGAAAAGCTCTGGAAATGTTAGGGCTTCTTCGTACGAAGCCATTGGGCCGAGTTCCCCGGCCAGGGAAAGCCCAGCCCCGCCGAGGGGGCCCAGGGATGGGTGTGGAGACACGAAGGCAGCCATTTCTCCTCGCCCCACACCTGGCTGTCATTATGGGCAACCAACCCACGGCGCTGCCGCCCCCACACGCACCCCGCCGAGGCCGAGAGCGGCAGAGGGCCGGGGCCTGGCAGCCCTAAAGCGGCTTCGCAGCCCTTTGCGTCGGATGCGGGGTTCTGCTTCATCCCGGCCCCCGGAGGGCCGGAACGTTGGTGCGGCGGCCGGCGGGCCCGGGCGGAGCAGGGCGGAAGGCGCTGAGCGATGCACAACGCGGAAGTTAGCCGGGCCCGTCGCTGGGGCTGCGGTCGGATCCGGGGGGGATGGATGGGGCCGGCGGGCTGGGGGGCCTGGCGCTGGGGGTCTCCGCCCAGGCCCTGTAAGCGGCCTTCGGGGGCGGCCGCCGCCTCTGCCCGCGGGCCCCGGGCTGAGCTAGGGCCGAGGGGCCCGGCGGCGAGGCGCCGAGCGGCCCCGGGGCGGTAGGCCATGGCCACCCGGCGTCTAACGGACGCGTTCTTGTTGTTGCGGAACAACGCGGTGCAGAGCCGGCAGCTGCTGGCCGAGCAAGTGAGTAGTTACGGCTCCTCCAGCCCTCTGAGTTCACGTAGCATGGCTGCTGCGGTGAGTCTCCTCCCTTCATCCTTCCGTACCGTGCTGCGCCTAGGGCTGCCAGGCAGCCGAGCTGTGCCCCGTTCCCCAGGGCCCCGCCGCCCTCTCTGCTTCCCCCCCCGGCCCCACCCGCCTCACCTTCTCCATCCCTTTTTCTTACCCCTTCACGTAAAATGAATGGAAGAGATCTGCCTCTGTGTTGAGTTCTGTTACTGTCAGCAGTTGCTGTTCTAATAATTTCATGTTAGCGTTGGTATGGGGTTTCTTGTCCGTTGCACTTTTTGATGCCTACTTTCCCCAACGAAAAAAAATCCAAGTTATTTCGTAGAGCAGAACTCTTCTATTCCCTTCAATGTGGGCACTGTTAAATACACGAGTGTAAATTGTTCCCATTGCTTCAGTTTTTCCATAATTCGCTCTGATGTCCATTGTCCTTTTATATTCCCCCCAAATACAGATAATACTGAAAATCATCTGTGAGAGGGGGGCCTCAGTAGATTCTAGTGTAAATCCTCGTTACAGAAGGTTCAAAGAGTCATTTGTCCAGAGGCCTTTTATGCGTCTCTTTCTAAGTCAGGAGCTGGTCAGTGATGGACTGCTTGGCAGCTCAGCTCTCCTGAGGTTTTTACACTTTCTATTCAAACTTAGCATTTCTTTGTAATAGGCACCAGTAAATATCTGCTGATAGTCTCATAATTCTAAATTGCTTTGCATTAATGCATTTTGGTTAGGAAAAGCAGTACTTTGTGCTGCAAATTTAGTTTAAACTGAAGAGTTGCTGTTGTACAGTCTTTGTTCATTGTTAACTTTATTACACCTGTGTCTAACAAGCTTCGCGTTAAATTGCATTTGCAGAACAGGAAATGTCAATGGTAATGTGTATTATACGTGTTTAATTTTGCACTGCATTTAGGTCTTGTTAACACGAGGTTTTGCCATTATCAATATCACTTCGTTAGATCCTTGGATTTTTTTGAAATATTACCTAGAAAAGTTAGCGATAGTTTAAACTCACATACAGTCTACTGAGCAGTGAAACTACAGTTTTACTCAACAGTGAGTGCAATAACGCTTAGCACTTGCATAAAACATTTATTTAGAGTTTATTTAGTTGAAGCTGTTTTCTTGATGCTCATTCAAAAGTAACAAAAGCGAACAGTGATTGGAAATTGTCGCTCTTGTGCAGTGGATGAAGTTAGTCAGTGGCTCAGTCTCAATCCTGGGGACAGTTCAGAGTTCTGAAGATACTTACTACAAGTGTACTATTTTAGCAAGAAGTGTGAAGATGGTGGTGTGAGCTGTTTGCCTTTCACGTTTCTACGGTGCCTATCGCTGTCAGAGTTGCAGCTAATTACCTTTTCTTCTGGGTGATGTCCCCGGAGCAGAGCTGCTGCATGCCAGCAGGGCAGTGTCGCTAATTCTAGCTCGTAGTGCTTTGGCTTACCGTGGTTTGCTCTCCAGGCTTCTCCTGAAGATACCTTCTACTGAGAGAGCTCTCTGACAAAAATTGCATTCTGCCCTGGGAACTGCATTCTCCTGTGGACAGTCAACCACTCCTTAAACTCAGATAAACAAATCAGCAGGCTTAACAGTATAGTCCTATTTCAAAGGCTTGCTATAGGATAAAGCAGGTCATTAGTTGAAGCCTGTTGCTTGTTAAACCACAAGTATTTTGTCCTTGTTTTAGATCAGATTTGCTTGCTTTATTAGTATTTCAGTGAAATATCCTATTGCTCACACATACCTTCTACAGTACAAAGACTGATGAATAGAGAAGGTGCAGATATGTTGCCTTTTGTATTTTTTCAGATGCATGTAGCATTAATGTTACCTGAAACTAGAGCATAACTGAAGTGTGTACATAAGTGAGCATATACTACATTTGCTTTTGCTTTTTGTCTTTTGCTGTCTGTTTTATCCTGTGATAACTGGGATGCTTGTCAGTAAATGTCTTACAAAAGCTTGTATGTGGATCCTCCAGTCATACTCAAACCTGCTAGCTCACCAGTGGATGCTGAATACTGCAGTCAAATTACCTTTGCTGTCACACCTCAACATATTCTTTTGCAGTTTTTCTACCTGAAATTTTAGTAGCTGGAAATGTCACTGTGCAGTTACTTTGGAAAACAAACCAAGCTCTTAACTTGATATCTTCTGTTCTTTCTGTTTACCAAGCAACTGAGATATTTTTTTTTAAAAGTTTGTGCATCAAGCAAAATGCTGACATAAAAAATACAATATCATGCTGTGTTTGTTGAATAGCCATGTTTTAAAAGCAAGTTTGTTTTGTTCTTGGTAAACCAGCATGCTTAAAAAATAGATCAGTATTTTCTCAACTGACCATACCCTATATCTGTCCTATGTCTCTTTTTTTCCCTTTTATCTTTTGCTGTCTCTAACTGGATGGGGCTGATGGGATCCACAAATCACTTCAGGAGCTGGATGAGGTATTGTTTTTCGCATTTTATTCTGCCATGGCGCATGAAGCATACATCATTGAGCTAAAGTGTTCTTTTCATTATTTTGCTAGTTTATTAAATTTCATTATATAGGATGAGGTGTCTCCATATACAGCAGGAGGACAAGGCTGCATAGAGAAGACAAGCATTTTGTGATATATTGCTACGTTTTTGATAGATACACATATAAACTAGTCTGACTTACTGTATGCATGTGGGATACAGTGACTTTGTACAATGAAGCTATTAACTATTTTTTTTTTATGCTATGCATACATTGTACAAACTTTATTGACCAGGAAGTAAGGTCGGGGATAAAAAACAGGCTTTCGGGAAAGAATTGCCCAGGAAGGAAGAGGGTTTGTTTTTTAAAAGAGGTGGGGGATGGGTAACACAAAGCTTCCCAGGCTTGAAAATTGGAAATCTGGGAGAAATGAGGAAGTGAAGTTTTAGTATAAAATCTTTCCCTGAGAGCAAACAGTGATTAGGTATGTTTCGAGTGGTGTCACTGATGGTACCACCTCTTTCTATCTCCAGTAAAGGAAGATTATTTTATCTCTGAAATTACAAAGCCTGGTTCAACTGGCAACAATATCTGTATTTGTCTTCCATCGATTCCCCTGCCTTCCTCTCAGAGGAGGAAGATGACTGGAAGCATCTATGGCCCCAGTGCTAAATGTTGCTCTGTGGCCCCACACACTGTTCGGTGTGTATCAGCCTTGAACTGGAGAATCGTAGGCATGCTTGTTGGAAGGAACCTCTGGAGACCATCTAGTTCAAGCTCGTGCTCCAAACAGGACTGTTGGTAATCTGTGTAGGATCATGAACGACGTGGTTAAACAAAGCCTTGAAAGCCTCCAAGAACAAAGATGCCACAGTTTCTCTGGACACCCTCATCCAGCACTGCGCCGTTGTAGAGACAGGTTTCTTTGTACCTGCGCTGTAGCACTGAGTCTGTTTATGTAAGTTTCTAAACCCTACCAAGAAAAATCTTCTCATCTGTTTAAAGGTCAGCAGTACTAATACTGTCCCTAACGAAAGAATTCTTGAGGGTGAACAGCACGTTTTACTGGTAATGATATCAAAGCAGATAGGTAAATCTGTAGCTGTATATTCAAGATCAGACCATGACTTTTGGTTTCTGCCAAACTGAGCTTTAAAAACCCAACCAAGCAAAACCAAAACAAACACCCTGCACATTATGTTCTTATTCCTTCGTAGTTGTCATATTTTAAGCTTTCTTGAGGTTGAAGTTATTCAATGTGCATCCAAAAGTATTATTTGAAAAATAAGATTCTGGTAGATTTATCACAGGCATTATTTATCACAGGCATTATTTATCACAGGCATTTTAATTATGTGGGGGGGTTTAAAACCTTTTAGTATTTAAACTCTATAAATGGGATTCTATTCCCAGAAATAGTCTCCAAAAAGTATATCATACCCCTCTGCAACTACGACTGTGCTGCTGTACGTCAGTGTGCATCAGTCTCCAATAATATAGACCCCTGATTTGTTGCACCCAAGTTATTCACATTACGGCTGTTGATTGTGATAAAGGGTTTCTTTTACTCTGTCACCGTCTCCAGCCCTCCTGTGGATCTGTGGAAAGCTGTGTATAAGCTGGCTGGCACACTGTCTTATTTACTCTCTGTCAGTCTGTGGAATTTTCTGGAGAATTATTCCACCCATTTTCCTGCAAGATGCTTTGCCTCCGACCACATAGCTGAAGCAGCAAGTGTGTCTTTGTGATAGGGAAGTGTGGACTGGTTGCTGCCTTGGCTATTTTTGTTTAGCACCTTTTAATTTCCATTAAATAAACAACATAACAATTTTAGTTGCATGTCAGTTTTCAAGAGTGTTTGTTCTTTAGCTGCCTAGTAGGTGAGTGTCTGGCTAAATACAGCGTTGTTTGAGAACAGTCAAAGGATACTATTTTTATTTCTTGGAGATATAATAAATATTTTTGTTTGGCGATTTCCCCAAATGAGATTTTCAGACTTGCCTGGCCCAATATGAACCATGCTACACCATCGATTAGGGATCCCTTGGCTGTGAATCATTGTCTAATACAAAATGTACCAATGTGAGAATTACTTCAATTCTCATGGCAATACCATATTTTCTCCTTGAAAATCTGCTACAAATTCATTCTAAGAGTAGCTTTTATCTTTCAGATCCTGTAGGAAGTGGGAGGATGTAGGTTGTTAGCGTGTAGGAACAAACCAGGAGATGTGGTGCTTGATACTACCTGCATCACGCACAAACACTTTTTTGAGGTTGAGTTTTGTGGGAAGGCATTCGTGCACTTTTTCCTAATGCTCAAGGATTTGGATCTAATTTGACTAAAACTAATTTGCTGTCTTTTTTTATCTTCTGTAGCTTGCTGATGATCGTATGGCACTGGTATCAGGAATAAGCTTAGATCCTGAGGCAGCAATTGGAGTAACAAAACGCTTACCTCCCAAATGGGTTGATGGAGCAGACGAAGTAAGTTGTGTGGCAAATCCAGCACAGAGTTTGATTTCCTGTATAGGGATTTATTGGTGTTGCCGGTTACATTCTGAATGCTGTGTTATGATAGAAGCAGTATCGGAAGAAAGATTAAAATAAGTGTGCTTTCTAAACTGACACCCTTCTTTAGAGGAAAATACCAGGCAAGCTGTGACTTCCTATCTTGAAGAATATATTGCAAGTGAAATAAAGGGGGATTATCTAGGGCCAGAAATCCCAGAAGACTGGGTTTGCATCATCAGTGAGAGCCCAGTATTAACAGTACACTGGGACCATTAGGACAGACATGCTATGGCTGAGCATTTAGGCTTGAGATTGCAGGAAGGTCTTAAAGCTCTTAGCAAAGCAAAGTTGTTCTCAGTTTGAAACTTAGAAGGAAGGGTACAAAAAAATTAGCACTTCCAGTAGACTTTTGTTTGAGTCTGTTGAGGGGTCTGATTTAATAGACCCTAAAATGGTGGAGATTAGCGGTTTGCTATTTGAAAACAGAAAGTGTTAGTGTATTCTAGCAGGAGAATTTTCCTGCCTGTGCAGTACTGATGTCTTGCAAGTTACGGAAATATTTGGACAAATGTGAGGGAGTGATTCTGGCGGCATCCAGTTAAAAACCTTTTCCAGTATTTGGAGTGTGACGCTGTTCGTAACTTCCAGAAAAGCCTTTTAAAATGTACTCTCAGAACACATGTTGGCTCATGAGTTTGTGTGTACAGAACCCATTGTGCAGAAAGGTGATCAATCTCCTTTTTACTACAATAATAATCATCCTTACAGATTTCTTTTTAATGACTTGTTTGAAAGCATGTCATTTAACCTCTACTGTTAAGTTCAGACTATTCAATGTTTGACAGAGTTGAAGGTGTGACCTGAATTTTCATTTATATTTTTGGAAGTCATCTAAACCTTCTTACTATGATATTAATTTTATAACGATAAAAATATTATTCTAACTTAATGAATCATATTTTAAAACAGCAGTCTTGCCTAAGATTAACGAGAGTAAGTTTAAAAAATAGCAAACTCAAAGTATATGAGAGTGTTCAGTTACTTCTTAGTCAGCTTCTTATGTGGGTTTTTTTAATTATATTTGTTTTGCTTTATGTTATATAGATTTCTTTCAATTATTTTTGTCTAGCATTTGTGAGAACCTTTTCCTCTGAAACATTAGTCACTTCCTTTTCTTTGTTGTTGGGTTTCTGTTTTAGATTCAGTATGATATCGCCAGGGTTAAACAGAAGATGAAGGAGTTAGCCAGTCTTCATGATAAACACCTAAACAGACCAACACTGGATGACAGCAGTGAGGAAGAACGGGCGATAGAAATAACAACCCAAGAGATCACACAGGTACAGGCTGCTTTCAATTCTAAATCTGCAGTTTGACATATCTGTAATGCATCACGATGAGGCATTGGTTTCCTTTGAGTAGTGTTTCTTTTGTAGTCGGTGTTAGAGTGAGCCAGAAGTCCCAGGCTCTGTGCTTGGTAGAGCACTCACTGTCTTGGTGAACTTCTCAACGAGTCACGTAACCTCGCTGTTCTTTTACTTACCTGTTTGCTTTTCTACTTGGAATAGGATTGGGAGACTTAAGCAAATCTCATTTACAAGTATCTTGGAGAAATACAGATATATTTTCTAAGGCTCCCAGTCCAAGAAGTTACAATGAAGCGAATGTCTTTGGTTGGAAGTGGTTGTGTAACTCTGCTACCTTGTTAGCTTTCCGTTGTTTGTTCATCTACGTTCTGTGTTTCCATACCTCTTTAAACATTGCACTGGGCAATAAGAAATTAATTTTAAAAATCTAGAAATCAAAATATTAGTCTTCCATTTGGAAATTTGCTATGTGATATTTAAACTGTGTGTTGCTGTATGTTTTGTACTAATGGAATTGTTTTCTCAGTTATTTCACAGATGTCAGAGAGCAGTCCAGGTCTTGCAGAGCAGGTCACGTAGTTGTACAGAACAAGAAGCACGTGTTCTCAGGAATGTAGTGTCTTCCTTAGCACAGTCCCTTCAGGACCTATCTACCAACTTTAGGCATGCACAGTCTGACTATCTCAAACGTAAGCATAAGAGCTACTGTAATACATGGGCACCTTCTGTGGAAACCACTAACTAAGGTGTGCTTATTTTCTTGGTTGGGAAAACTGAAGCACAGAAAGGTTAAGTGATGCACACAGGACTACCAGAAGTATATTAGAGTGGAGGCTGGAATTTGGGAGTTTCTGGTTCACAGCCCATGTTCAAACTGCTGTATCCTACCTCTCTTTTGTATTGCTAAAGGAGAAATTTCGTGGTTAAATATAGCAATGAAACCAGTGTATTTCATCCATCCACATTTTTAATGCGTCATTGCTTCTCAGACTGTGGTCTGCAAAGCTGCTTGTGTTACACTGATGAAGCAGCCAGTGGTCTTCAGACATTGCTGTTGGTTGGTAGTCTGTGATGGATCAAAAAGTAGTCTGTGATGAATTAAAATTCCGCATCCATAAACAGATCAGAAGTGGAATATCCTCTGTTTAAAACTCTAAAATTGTGTACAATTCTATTTTCAGCTAAGTAAGATTATTTTAATCTTGGAAGAAACCCACAGAAATTTGCTCTTCAAATTTAATACTGATACAACATTTCTTCCTCCCATAGTACAAGTGTCACAGGTGGAATTTAGGAGCACAGTTCAGATGAGGGATGTTCCTAAGATAATTTGTTAGATAATAGCCTAGAGTGATTATGTTTTAAGGCTCTTAACTTACCTAATTTTTTTAACTTCATGGAACATAATGACTTAAAATCACTGATTTAATTGAAATCTTTCCAGTCTTGTTGAATTTGTTATGCTTTGTTAAATAGTAAGCCTATATGAGAGTTAAAATTTAAATACTGCTATTTATGTCATTTATTAGCTAGATTTTCTTTCTTGTGCTTTTCTATCTGGTGCTTCAGACCTTACTCTTACTCTGATTTTAGCGTGCGTAAATATTGTGCTCAAACATAGTTTGTCTTTTACAGGCATGAAGAATAGAGAAGAAAGATCCAAACACTTCTTTGACACCTCAGTCCCACTCATGGATGATGGGGAGGATGATACACTCTATGATAGGGTAAGTTAAGATATTATTACACAAATTCAGTTTGAAGAAACTTTTTAATGTACCTTTAGTTGAAAATGTCAAAATGGTATGCCATGAGCACCAAGCTACATGGAAATAGTGTTTCTGCAGATTTGTGTTGCGTTTTCCTAATTATTGTTGTTGTTGCGACTTTAAGATGACTGTGCCATCAGTGAGGGAGCTTGGTGTGACTGCTGAATTCTCCTTACGTGACTGACAGGGCACTAGAAGGTCTGTAAATACAGTGCTGTCCTTTGTCACACCAGCTTTCTGGGCAGCTGCAAGAGTAACTGTTAGAAAATTGTGTGATTCTGAGTTTGGGTGGAAGGTGGCACTCTTTAAAGTTAACTCTAAAGCGTAACTTTAGATTTTCAGTGTTACAGGTGGTTGCAGATAAAGGTGTAATGATTTGTTTCCGCACAGTTAAGTTGGTACATTGTACAGCACTGCCAGACACGCTTCTTTGTTTTGCTCTGTCGTGGAGTTTGGGGATACTGCACTTCTAAGCAATGGTGGGATCTGTTCTATTGCATCCTGTTTCATAGTGCCACAGAATACTCTTAACGATAATGCTTAATGTTTAGCTGAAACTTAGGGAAACCATTAAGGCAGCTTTTCAGCTAATCTTGTGTATAAGAGGTTCTTTGCTGATCTCTCTATAAGAGTGATGAGGAGGAAGGATAGTGTTCATTTGTGCATGGTCTTGGGAGACAAAAACAGTAAGTTCTCTGTAGTTTAAAACAAAATCAGAATTGCTGCTGTGTCTTTACACAGTTTAAGGACCATTGACATTATGGGACTTTCTGTAATGCTGATCAATCAGTAGATATTCCATAACTACAAGACACATCAATTGGTTTTGTACATCAATAAAACCATTCTTTAGGGCAGATCTTATTTTTGAAAGTTGTTCCAGGCAGGATGGAAGATTTACACTTTCTCTGCTAAACTTATAGATAGCCGTCCAAGTTATTTTGGTGGCCCTGAAACTGTTTTTAAAATACAGTAAGAATTTTTCTTAGATAATTGTCTACTATGGAAATTCTAAAAGGACTATTGTGCTATCCGATCTTATAATACTTACAGTTATTTCTAGTGTTTTCATGCTGTTAGTGTTAGTTCAACATCTGAATCTTTTATTTCAACAGGGTTTTACAGATGACCAGCTAGCATTGGTGGAGCAAAACACATTAATGGTGGAAGAGCGGGAACGAGAAATCCGTCAGATTGTACAGTCAATCTCCGATCTCAATGAAATATTTAGGGACCTGGGAGCAATGATAGTAGAACAGGTACATTGACATCACGGTGTTAATAAGAAATAGGAAATTCCGTGTAGCGTTAAGGCTTCCAGACTCTTGTAATGTCCTATATTCACGTGCTTCTAGCTCTTCCTGACTTACCTCTTCAGAATAAGGTTTCCTCTGCTTGAAATCTGCCAGAAGATGAGTTAATGAAAATAAATAAAAATTCAACTGGTTATGGCTGTTAGACTGAAAATAAAAAACATAGAATGCCAAAGATTTGTTGGTTACTTCTCCCAGAGATTCAGTTTAGGTTAAATGTATCAGCTAAAACCACCTGAACTGGAAGTAAGGCGATTATTAAGGGATATGATGTGAGATGGTGACAGAGCTGCCAGTTAGGCATTGAGCAAGGAAGTAATTTAATGAAGTCCCAGGTAGTTCTTCTGTAAAAGTTCATAGTTTACATAGTTCATTAGCTGTTTGCTGTGAGCGTTGTTTATTACTCTGCTGCTCATAATAATAATTGCTATATGAAGTTCATTTAGGTTCAGTTTGGTGCTCATTCTCTCCATCTTATTTAGGGAACAGTTCTAGATAGAATTGACTACAATGTCGAACAGTCATGTATGAAAACTGAAGAGGGTCTAAAACAACTACATAAGGTAAGCTGACAGAATACTCAAGCTGCTTTGCATATCTAATAAGCTTTTATAATTTAATAGCCATTAAGTTAGTCATTTTTCAATTGGACATCATCCCTCTTAGAAATGATTGCTGTACAGTATAAAATGTCTAATTGTACTGTAGTAGGAACTTTCCATGTAACTTCTGTTAATGTGCTTGGTGCCTAGTGTTGATTGCTTCAATAACTTTCTGGGCATCCAAGCTACGTGCTTGGACTTTTACATTGCTGACCTGGTGGGACCTATGTGCAATTCCTTCTCTCTTCAGAGAGCCCAGCACTTGTGAAATAGGACTGGTTATTGGGTACCTCACTATAGATTTCAGTCAGTTGATATATCCTGTTTTGAAAACATTATCTCAGTAGTGTGAATAGCAAGAATAATTTTTAATGTTTTCTCTTACCATTTGACACTTGTTAGAAGTTAGGTCTCACCTTATGCTTTTAATGTGAAGCTTTTACTGTGAACTTCTGTAAAGTTTGAATTGGCAGCAGAACACAGAGTTTTGTGGGTGTTCTGTTTTGTTGGCTTTTTTTGTTTTGTTTTGATTTTAAGCCGAGTTCTGACTTGTCAGCTCAGTTCAGTCCTTCCATTGCTGGAAATAAAGTAAAATGAGAGATTTATGCAAAAGCCTCTTAATTAAAGCGTTCCGTTTTGGAAACATGAACATCCTATTACTACAGACTCAGCTTCTTCATATTATGGTAGACTTCTAATATATGGACAGCAAAAAAGTGCCATTTGAGGAAAAGCAAAATAAATTGTTTATAGGTTTATTCTTGTTATACAGAAAAGTAAGTTGGAGATCACTAAAATAAGGCATTGACCATTGGTGAACAAGGCTTAAAGTAATGCAAGCAATTTGCCCGAACTGAACTGGAAATAAATGAATCGGTTGGAATCAACGCTATTTCTAGTCTAGTAGTAGTTAATGAATTGTCAGCAAATCCCTGTTTGGATTGCTGACGAGAGTATGGATTTTGGGTCTGTATATACCTGTTCTCAGCACAGCTTAGGAATATTTTACCTCTCATGGAAGACATACACACTAACATCAAACACAGATACCTTTGGTAGCTTTGTTCTGATTTAATATCTATAATGTCAATTTTCTGTTTTAATTGGAATAATGATTACAAACTACTGAAAGAGCACTTTCACAGAAATTGCACTAATTCACTGTGGAAGTCTGGTGGTAGGAATCACTACCGATTCCTTCTTCGCAGGAGAATTGCAGTCAGTTGTAATACTGTGTCAGGATTTGATACTTAAAGCCTAATTAAGTAAATAATCAGGGTGGTTGCGTGTTACATAGTTTCAGGTCAAAACTCCTCTTTAGCAGATCTGATAATAAATAATTACTTTCCATGGACTATGAAGGAGAAGAATTAATATCTTTTTCCCTTTAAACTTTGAAGGTTTATTAACTTAAGAAGAATTAAATGCAAGTTTTGTTTTGTTTAGCTTCTGTTAGCAGACTTTCATTTGGCTGTTGGAGAGTTTTCTCCATGTTGCCTCCTTTTAATTCCTCTGGGAAAAAGAGGAAAGGGATGAGAAAATGTGGTTAGAAGAAAGAAGGAATGAAGCAGAAAACTGAACCAAATCAAAAAGAAAGCTTTCAGTTCTAATTGACATTAATGAAAGTGCACAGCTGAATCAGGTACAACAAAAATGCCTATTGAAATTGAAATTTTGCTGTGATTTTAATGTCCTTCAGGTATAATACAAGAATCTTATATCAGCAAAATGAGTTAAAACATCTTACCAACTTTTACTGTTCAGACTTTCACATACCCAGTTGCCTGATCTTGTTTCCACGGTCTCCACAGCGAAGTGTTCTTCCAAATGAAGTATCACTCTCTGCGTTTCTTGTACGTCCTGGGGAGGCACAGGGCCCTCTCAAGGGCTACTGGACAAGAAGTCACAGCAAGGTTGCTTAACCGACACAAGGGTGCATTCTTCTTTACAGAGTTTAATACGGATAAACATGGCTTCAGTGTACGCTTACCTTCACTGGGGTCTGTGGTGCAGACCACAGGGATTTTGTGGGAGTTGCTTGCAATACACATGGTGTGAAATGTCAGGTTACCAAAGAACAACGCTGAGATAGGAGTACTTCACTTATACTAAACGAGAGTTTGTACTTTGTAGCTTTGCACAAATCCTGAGTATTAACTCTTTCTTTTCTGTTTCTGTAGGCAGAGCAATATCAAAAGAAGAATCGGAAGATGCTTGTTATTTTAATTTTGTTTGTTATAGTAATTGTCCTTATTGTTGTTCTTATTGGTGTAAAGTCACACTAGGTTTCACTTCATTTTCTTATTTTTGGAGTTTATGTGAACTTTTTTCCCCAATGTGAATGGATGGACCTGCACTCCAGAAAGCTGCCTTTGAATGTATAAGCCCTTGTGGTGCAAAGTCTGTGCAATGTTTCTGTAGAATTCGTCAAAGTACAAGCTTGGTCATCTGTGAGGTGTTTGTAAGGATTACATGGAAAACGTCCGGAAATTTGATGCTCCCACAGAAATAATTCGGTGCTCTGTGCAGAGGTGTTTGGCAACACAGCACTGAGAAATAATTACAAAGTTGACGTTTACCAGTGAGTACAGTAATTAGTGTGTTACTGTGAACAAAAATGTGTTGTCTTCTGTATTCTTATGTCACAGGCATTACAGGCTTCAAATTTAAACCATGTTACTGAGTCACGGGACTAGATAACAAAAATTGTTCTAGATGTAAAATATGTCGAGGCACAAAAAGGTTTGACTTCATCTCCTTTCTTCCAGACTCAAAAGCTCCAAAGAACTGGATAGACAGCTAAAACAGAAAGCTTTTAGCAACCAGAATGTAATCCAACCCCTGTGATCTTAATTTAGATACTGCACCATTACTAAGAATCAGAGTAGCACTTGATCTTGTAAATAACAAGATTTAATCACTGGCATAATTTAACATGTTTAGTTAATTAAAAAATTTTCTGAGCTTGAGTAATCTTGGGAATGTTTTTCCTCACCAGAATGATCAAATATATTTTTTTCATGTACAATTTTCTTAAAGTGTAGACATTACATATAAGCAGTGGTGAAGTCAAATCTAAAAAATAGCGATTCTCCTTTTGGCTTTCTACTCCGTCTGACCTGCTGTAGTGGGCCTCATGTTTCAAGCTGTAGTTGTTGTATAAACTGTTTATTTTACAGTGCGTCTGTCCACATCTGTTATGTTTTTTGTATAAGAAGTGACTTCACTACAGTATGTATTACACATCCATTTTTTCTGACAGAAGATTTTTTTTTTTAAATGCTTGCCTGGAAGAGGATGCGTTTATGATCTTTTACTGACCGTGAGGGATGTTTGTGCAAGTGACATGTTATTAGGCCTTTAGCAGCGAATTTGTGGGGCTTTTCACTATTTTTTTCAGTGGAAAACTTTGCTGTAGGCCATAAGAGAGAAATTAGGGAAACATCTAAGTAAGAGAACACTCATGATTTAATTCAGGCCTGAAATGGTGTGCAATTGTAGAAGGCCTTGCCTTAATATTTTTAATATGTTTTTTCTGTATGGATTTTTTCCCCAAAGCGACTGTAATTTATTTCCTTCATTCTTCTGACTGATAGCGCTCCCCATAAACTTGCAGAGATGTTCTGCTCAAAGCCCCTGAAGTGCAGTTTCAGAATACTATGATATTAATGTTGCATATGTTGCCTGCCCGGAGTTTATCTTTACTGTGTACTAAGGAGGACTTAAGATGTGGCTTTAAACTGACTTGACGCAGGAATGGACCTGAAAGCAAAGACTACAAAGATGTGAAAGCCTTGGGTGCTTGTGTGGCTTCTTGTGAAAAGCTTTGTACCACCCTGATTACCTCTAGGCAAAGGGGATGTTGAACTTCCAAAACTGCCCATTCAAACCCTTGATTAAATCCTTAAGTAAATTGGTAAAAGAAAGAATAATGCTTGTAGTGGGGTGTGCAGCTCTCCTGTTCTGGTAATACATCTTTTCAATGATCGTGAGTAAAACTACTGTCTCCCTAGTGTGCTGTCTGCATCGGTTGGTGTGAAGCAGCATATTGCTATAATTTAATATACTGTATTTGCAACTTTCTCTTTAACATGAGATGGTGTTATTTATTTCTGTCTTGACTGGTGCTTTTGACATTTTATCATGGCTAATAAATTCAAAGAAGTAATAAAACACTTCTAATTGGTCAATTACTCATTTAAAAAAAAAAATCTGAAACATACTTTGGCTGCGATCGTGGCTGCTGCCCGCTCGGTGTAGCGGGAGCAAGAGCTGCCTGAACCTACTGACTGCGCCTCTGTCCAGCCCTGCCATCGCCTCTCTGTGCTGCTGCGGAGAAAGCTGGCGCGCTGTTCTGCGGACCGTGGCTGCTCCACGTTCGCTGGATTCTTCTTCTCGGCTTGTGTTGAACCTCTGATTCCTTACAAAGCGCCATAGGAGACCGCATGACTTGAGCAGAACAGTGTTGCTGGAGCATCTCCTGAGAATCTGCGGCTCCCCACGTGGTGGGAATCACCTACAAGGCTTGTACAGAATTTCTCCGTTAAAATGCATGTAAGTGTGCGGAAATGAGCTGCTACTCCTTGGTAACAGAAGTTAATTATAGTGATAGGTGAAGATGACAGTCCATAAAGCACTGCAATAACAACTTTATTTCTACTGCAAGCCTCTAGAACCTGAGAAGTGGAAGAATTAGTTTATTGCTTGGTAAATTTTGGAATGTGCTAAAAATGTGAATTAATATAATTGATACGGTGGTCACAGAGGCTGCCTAGATGGCATTGATTTAGGATTTGCTTTTATGAACCATTTAAAACACAAAGGAGTCATACTCTTTTGCTTAAATTCTTGGAAACCTCACTTTTGGTACAGCCTTGCAAAATCTTGCAAGTTCTTGCACAGGTGATGGTCAATCTGATTTTGTTGGAAAAAAAAAATGTATATTTACTACTTGAAACTCAGCCAAAACCCAACAAACACCAGCAGCCTTCCCAGATAAATTAAAAATCATTAAAACAGGGACTCCATTATGATTTTGCATATTTATTATGATGGATTATGTAAGATATGTCTGAGTAGCTTAAATTACATAAACACATCCAGCTTGCAGAGGATCAGTACCTGGCGTGGCTGTGGAGGACTGGCCCACGCTGCAGCTTCCGCCGTGGCTCACACCAGCAGAAATGTTGGCAGCCACTGTTGGTGGAAAATGCCTCGAAATTTCCGTGCTGTAGGAAGAACGGATTTTCTCAGCCAGTTTATTGCCTTGACTGGGAACCCTCCTCTGCTGTCCTGAACTTTAATGAGGGGAGGATCGAGGGCTAGATGGGTGTTTCCTACTGCTCGGTTCACCTTTGGGATAACATGGATTTGGGGACAGCGCTGCGTCGGTGTTCTTGGGGTGGCAGCAGAATTGGTGCTGGGTACCGAGGAGCTCGCTGCCGGGCTGGATCTCCCGAACGTCTCCGTCCCGGAGTAGTTGCTGGGTGCTGCTGTCTCCCGTCTCCCGCGCTGACGGCAGGTGTGGAGCAACGGCCAGCCCAGAGCCACCTGTGCTCTGTGGGTCAGCAAGGAGACTCGTAACAGCTGGAGGTAATAAATAAATACCGTATTATATTTAAAACAGTTAAATTTACTATTAAAGCTGGTGTTTGGAAAACATTGTTTCCTTTCAGTGCATCCCCATGCTGTACCTCAGAGCGCATTGTGGCTTTTTGCTCTGTTTCTGGAGTGTTTTTGGCAGTACGTTTTACCGAATATTTAACTTCACGAGGAAAAGAGTAATTCAGCTGCTTCCATTTTTATCCTATGCGACCTCACGCTTTCAAAATGAAGCATTTCCATCCCAAAATGAAGCACTTTCACCCCACAACGAAGGGGCAATGCGGCCCCGCTCCCTGCCCGGCGCCCGATCCCAGCGGGGCGCGGGGGCGGTGCGCGTTCCCCGCTTCCAACCGCCGAGGCCTTCGCCGGCCCCGGGCTCCAGCGCGGGCGCGGACGGGACGGGACAGTCCCCCCATCGCGGGGTTGTGTGGGTTCGCAGCACAGGGGGGGCCCGCGGGCCGGGCCGGCTCCCTCCGCCGCATCCGGG
>Ga0065711_1039754_pt1 | contig 17532 bp, 8 predicted proteins | sample Hoacrofraction12_FD_59098 | JGI IMG/M metagenome (GOLD analysis project Ga0065711, IMG submission 59098) | Hoatzin crop microbial communities from Cojedes, Venezuela - Epithelial fraction 12 v2 (version 2) | ecosystem: Host-associated > Birds > Digestive system > Esophagus > Crop | place... | reverse complement strand
GGCGGCAGCCGAAACCAAAACACTTGTAGAAGAGCTATAAATATGTACTCCACACTGGCAGCCTCACTTTGTCTGTTAGGACAGCAGAAGACAACCACTGTTACACTTCATAAACCCTCTACAGGAAGGGGATTCTTTCTGATCCTGCATAACTACCAACCTACCTCTTCTTTTCCACTGTTGAATTTAAGGCCACGGGTGTTTCACAGGCAGAAATGTAAAAGTAATGACACATCACTGAAGTCAGACAGAAAAAAAAATTATTTCAGTTTCTTTGGACTTTCATACTTGCACATTTCTGAATTCTTTTATTTTGAGGGAGGTGCATTGTGCTGTCTGCCTTAACAGGAATTGTACTCAAAACAGCCTTTCAGTAGACTGTAAGTTCTTCAATAGGCAATTTTAAGTTCTTGAACTTCCTGTTAGGAGTTACAGGAATTTTGCACCTTAGGTTAAGCAAATTCCTTAAAATGGTGTTGCAGTGGTAGGTGTTTCACGTGCAAAACATGGAATCTTTCCATATTGTGCGTATTGTGCTTATTTTCTCATAAAAGTATTAATGATGACAGGCTTCCATCTATCAGACTAAGCAACAACAATTTGTAGCTTGTTACACTATGATATGAAGATATAAAGCTCCATCCTTTTCAAAATACCAGCTTTCCTTCTCAGTTTTTATTAAGCTAAAGAAAAGAAAAATAAATACTAAGAGATTAAATGAATAATTTTACACACTATTACAGCCTGAAAGGATGAAAGTCTAGTTTCATTGCTGATGTGTTTCTTAGCAGAATTTACTGAGTTCTATTAATTAAAGACATCATTTTCTGCAGTCAGGGGTAAGGGGTGAATTCGCACATATTTGCATAAGGAAATTTCGAGCTGCTTTGTCTCACTGAAAAAAATATATGCAGAAGAAATTCTCAGTACTTGCAAAGGAATGAGTTTATCTGTACTTTGCTATACTGAAGGATTTTGCAAAGTGTCTTCACATTATAATAAGTCTCAAAATCAAAAAGCTTATAAGATGATATAAGGAATTTTAGGGCATTTAAACTAAGCAGTAGAAGAAATTTCAAAACATCAAAGCAAGGAGCTTTTATAATGTGCTGCTGCTTTATTTCCTTTGTTGTCTTTATGTCAATATTTTAATTTAATAGTTAAGATATATGATCAAAGTTTTAGATAGTCCAAAAAGACATCATGTATGTTCATTTTATAACTTGATTTTATGAAAAATATTATTACAGCCAGATCTACTATCTGAACTGCTATTTCAGTGCACCTATGTCCGAACACAGCTCATTCCATTGCAAATGAGTTTTCACTATATTTGCTGGCAGCTGTGTGCTTCTCTTGGCTTTTAAAACTGTTAGGGATAGATAATCTGGACATAGCTATAACAAAAATATAGAACAGGAGACATGCTGAAACATAAAATGAGTCTTTGCTATCATGGAGAATATTGTACGCAAGAACCATGGATAAAATAGGTTATGAAAGCAGAGATACATGTTCACTTTAACAAGAATAGTAACATCATCAGTAATTAGTATTTCTGGTGGATAATTTTACAGGTCCAGAACATGGGGGTATTTTGTTGTGCTGTATACACCTGTACTGCTTGAAGCAAATATTGTCTTAGCAACAGTCCAACACAGAAGATAGTTTAAAAAATATCAAGACACAAATAGAATACAATCAGTATTCAGCTCCCAGCAATCTGTTTAGCAGCATAGCCCTATACTGCTAGGAGAATAGCTCTCCATTTCCAGTGTTAGGTAATTGTCCTGTGTCAACTTTTCTAATAATAGATTCTATTTAGCCGTTTCTTCTGTCATTGTTGTGGCAAGGGTTAATATTGCAAGATTCAACAATCTAGAAGTCACTCAAAAGTAATCTCTTTGTTTCCTGATACTGCTTCATCATCAATGATACCTATGTAAATGGTTCCTTCTAATTTTGGAGATAACTGTGTACATAAATTTTGTACAAGCTTACGTGACGTAGCTAACGCCAAGTTCTCACACAGTTATGCAGTTATGCCTACTGCCTGTTCTGGAGGAAATATTTCCATTAAATATGCCAGGCTTCAGCTTATTTTTGGAAGTTTTCAATCAGTAAGGATCAGGACATCTAACACTTCTGGGGCTGTTCCAACAGCGCTGAAAGATGACAAAACAGGAACCAGCATGTCCCAGCATTAGGCACTTAAACAAGTCAAGAGAACGGACCTCCTCCTAATGGTTGTCATAGAGCAGCAACTATATCCTGATCTCTGTCTTTGTTTTTCTAGAAATATTATAGTGAATGTAGGAAGACCAGCCATTTGATTTAGCAAACTGAGAGACATGACTAAAATTCTGCTGAACTGAAATCATACTGTCCCTTTCAGACATTTTTCCGGGCTCTGCATCTTTTTCAAGGTTACCCAAGGAATCATACCTCTGATGAAATGAGCCTTCATCCAAGTGTAACATTTTGAACTTACATTATGTGGTGGCTTCCCATCCCCATAAAAGCTGTCGACACATTTTCAAATCTTAAATGTTTCCAGCCACAAGTTTGGATTCTGGCAACCCCGTAAGTAAAATAACTACATGGCTAGGAGTTTTTCTGCAGCTTGCAATAGTGAAAAGGGATAGCTACATTAGGAAATGCATGGTAATAAAACCCTTTAAGCCACCATTTCATTTGAATCACAAATTGTGAGAGTTCCTGCCTGTTTGTGAGGTCCACAGTGTACATATTTTGTAAGCAGGAAGTAGAACTTCGTTGAAAATTATTTTCTTGTTCCTTGAGCATTCTTTTTTTTTTCTGCTCTGCCTTTGAATGAATTGGAGATATTTCTTATTCTCACTAAAAACCAAATGAAGTTAGAGACTCAGACTGAAGTCATTCTTTCTGCTGTATTGCAGAGGCTTCCTAAATATTAAGCTATAAACATTATCTCATTGTATCTGTTCAATTTAAATATACTTATTTGTGAAAAAACAAGTATTTATTTTAGAAGAGAATTAAAGAAACAGTATAAAAGAATACAAATATTTTTCTGGGAGGTGAGAAACATGTTCTATAGTTGGCATCAAACTGAAGAAATCTAAGGGAAGTCTCCTATTCATCTGAGTCTTCTTGATCAGAAATCTCATTTTCATTTGAGAATCCATCTCCTAGAGCTTTGTCAAATCAGCTGCTTCCCAAAAATAATTTCATTATTTGATGGGTAGTTCTACTGATAAAACACGGTAAATATGCTTATAGCACAAAGTAAGAGTCCCTGAGTCACCTGGTTCTGTGGTGGGCTGACCCTGGCTGGATGCCAGGTGCCCACCAAAGCCACTCTATCACTCCCCTCCACAGCTGGACATGGGAGAGAAAATCTAGTGAAAGGCTCATGGTTCAAGGACAAGCAGACATCACTCACCCATTGCCATCACAGGCAAAACAGACTTGACTGGGGGAAATTATCTTAATTTATCACCAATCAAATTGGAGCAGGATAATGGAAAAATAAAACCAAACCTTAAAAACACTTTCCCCCCACCCGTCCCTTCTTTCCAGGCTCAACTTTACTCCTGAATTCTCTACTACTTCTCCTGCACGGCATGGGTGACAGAGAATGGCGGTTGCGGTCAGTTCATCACATGTTGTTTCTGCCACTCCTTCCTACTCAGGGGGACGACTCCTCACACTCTGCCCCTGCTCCAGTGTGAGGTCCCTTCCACAGGAGACAGGCCTCCATGAACTTCTCCAGTGTGAGTCCTTCCCACAGGGTGCAGTCCTTCAGGAATAGACTGCTGCAGCATGGATCCCCCACAGGGTCACAAGTCCTGCCAACAAAGCTGCGTGGGCTCCTCTCTCCACGGGTCCACAGGTCCTGGCAGGACCCTGCTCCAGCATGGGCTCTCCATGGGGTCACAGCCTCCTTTGGGCACCCACCTGCTCCAGCATGGGGTCCTCCATGGGCTGCTCCACCATGGGGCTCGAAGGGGTGCAGGGGCACAGCCTGCCTCACTGTGGTCTTCACCACAGGCTGCAGGGACATCTCTTCTCTGGTGCCTGGACTTCCTCTTGCCCCTGCTTCTTCACTGACCTTAGTGTCTGCAGAGTTATTTCTCCCACATATTCTCACTCATCACTTGGGCTGCAGTTGCTCTCTTGCAGGTTTTTTCCCCTTAACTATGTTATCCCAGAGGCACTACCACCATTGCTCACGGACTCACCCCTTGGCCAGCAGCGGGCGGGTCCATCTTGGATGTAGCTGGCACTGGCTCTATCAGACATGAGGGAAGCTTCCAGCAGCTTCTCACAGAAGTCACCCCTGTCACCTTCCCCAGCTCCCAAAACCTTGCCACGCAAACCCAATACAGTTCCTTTATGGGTTTATAGCTAAATAAATCTCTTGTCGGTTCCTTTTTGCAAGTGAAATATCGTCAGGATGTTGAACTCTTTTTGTGAATGACCTTAACCGTTTATTTGCATAGTGTAGTAAAGAACATGACAAACTTTACACCTGATTCTTAAGTGCTGTGTACTGAACAGAAAAGCTAATAGAAACTTCGATACAAGAACTTTCAATAAATAAAAAACAGAATAACTTCAGAAAAATATTCATGTGATGACTACCTTCTTTTTTTAAAAGGTAAATACATCAATTACCATATTTTTAGTCAGAATCAGTCTAGCTTCAGGTTTCAAACAATGCTTTTATTACTTTACAGAAAGTAACTGTCAGAGTATTTTTGTCCAGATAAATATCTGTGGACAGTAATCAAGTCACCTATTAGTCTTCTCTGGAACAAACGAAATAGCAAACTGAGATTATTGAATGTATTATTGTATAATGCATTTCTCAGACCTTCTTGGAAGGTTATCTTTATGTCATCATATGTTTTAAAAATCAGGCATTGTAAAAGATGCTGTCTCTGCTGGATATCCAGCTACTTTTACAGCTAAACATGTTTTCATTTGTTTTTTTTTATTTGTGGCTCTCAGTGTTCCAGAAAAGAAATAAAAAGCCCTTTTTCTCTGAAACACGGCATCACATTACAAATCAATCTTAAATTAGTTCTCTCTCACTATCTTTAGGTCCTTCTCAGTATTTTTTTAACTTTGCATTTCTTCTGAACTGGAAAGCTATTTCAATCTTGAAAATCAGGAATAAATTGAAAGTAAAAATATATGCAGAAATTTTTTGTTCAAAATTTTCTTTTTAATATTTCTCAGAATAACAACAGTGAGGTAAAAATGCCACTTTTGTTGTATTTCTTAATGCTAATGCTCTCTTACATATGAGATTCTGATACGTGGATCTTTAAATTTTCACTTGGTCCAAAGGAAATTCATGATTTTCTTTTAATGCTAGTTTTTAAAAATTCAGGCTGCATTGCAAGAAATCCCACAAAAGACAGAATCTTAAACAAATGTAGAGCGGCATCACATCTCTGCCAGTAGATATAAATTCAAGTCCATTCTCTGTGTAGGTCTAGCCTGCGTGTAAGGAGTCCTCTCCACTCTTCATACGTGCTGTGCTGGGCACCCCAGCTGCCCCCTTTCCCGAGACTCAGTGGTCACTGGGCAGCCATGCATTTCCTGCTAAAATTGTGTAGTAAGTACAGAATTGGCTATTGCTCCAATTCCAAAAGGAGATACTCCTTCCGTCCTTCCACTCCAGCATAGCATCCCAGTGGTAAATACTAAAGAAATGCTGTCTCATGGGATGTGAGCTAGGTGGGTGCAGACAATCTTCTGCCACTCCATCAATGATGATATTGAGCTAACAACAGGGTATGTATGGACAAAGTTTCAAGCGTAAATGCCTTATTTAAGAGAAAATCATAGCAATTTTTCCTAAAATTACCTAATGAAAATTAGCATAGAATACATAGAATGGTTATCTTTTTATTTGACTAATAATTTACAGAAAAAAAAATACTGTAGCTGAATTTTTTTTGAGGTAAAAAAGGTAGTATAACGTAGTAAGGTAATTGTACACAATACGAAGGGCCTTTGCAGTAAAATAATCTATGTGAATGGTTGTGTTTTGAGTGCTACACATGTTTTCCACTGCTTGCTAGTTAGTAACTAGCCCTTTCTGCTATTTTTGTTATATGATTAAAATTTGAAGGCTTGTAGGAATACTAGAAAAGGATACAAAAAGGAGCATTTTATCTGAAGAGATAACCAAGTTATAATAAAATACCTGATTATTCTACATCTGCCCTTCTTATTCACGCACTGCTGGTGGTTAAAGACAGGTTTTAAATAACAGCAAAGGAATTGATATATATAGCAGTTTATAAAGTAACAATATGGTTATACAGCAACTATATAAGCAAATTTGAAAGCAACTGTGCATTCACGTTCTATCTTGAACATGAAGAGTCAACACATTCAATATGGTCTCCAAAATGAATGCTTACGATTTTTGTTCATGGAAGTATTCCAATTTCTCTTCAGCTGAGATACCAACATCATCTTATGCCCAAACTGGTAAGTACGGATACCTTAAAGGTTCTGTGACTTCCTCTGACAAATGATTGCTTGGGCAGAAAATTATGAATGCAAATCCAGGAGACATCTTTCAGCCTTTGAAAGCAAAAAACACTGGTCAGGGAACTGGTGTTTCTTCTCATTTTTATATGAATTCCAAGAAATGATTCCTTCCTCTGGAAAGCCTTTCTGAGATCAAGAGTTCCCATCACTTCTTTAAAAACTATTCTTCTTGTATTTGCAGTTTAAAATCTGATCTCAGCTTCTTAATATATCCTGACATTTTCCCATGGGTAAGTAGTAGGAAACATTATATGCCTCAGAAGAATGTGAGGATAAGGCTGATCAAAAACAATAATATTCTAATAAAAATTATTACAAAAATTGGACAAATGCATCCCTTTTACAGGCTCATTCACATTGCAGAAATCAGAAAAACTTTGATATTTAAGACTTGATTGATGAACACTTTCAAATACGGTTGACTGTCTCTTGGTAGAAGCTCTGCTACACAATTCCTTTGGACAAGTTTTTCATTATCTGAATTGAAGTGTAACCGGGCACTGAAACATGCTTAATGCGTTGGAGACTTTCCTGCTGAAGGAAGGTTTTGGCCCCTAATATTCACTGATGTACAGTACACACAGCATTTCCTGTGATGCAAGTTTCCCTTAAAAAAAGATCTGTAGTGGGCACCCATAAAGATCATGTCAGAAATGACTGCTGGGTAGGGTTAACTGACTTGGAGATGTCTGCATTTGAGGTAGTCACTTCCTTTGTAATCAGGGGAGGTCAGCTAGTCAATATATTCAGTGGAGTCTAGAGCACAGTCCACCTATTTCTACGTGCACCCTCACTGTTCAGGACTCCAAACAACCTACAAGGAGGGATTGAGGGAACTGAGCTTGTTTAGTCGAATGGAGAATATGCTGAGGATGTAACACCTTCAGAGGAACTGCAAAGATAGCAGAAACAAACACACCTCAGCAGTGGCAGGCAATATAGTAAGGAGGAATCAGCGGCCACAGTTTGATGAAACAATGGTTTGTGCAGTGTTTAGCTGGAGATATAGGTAAGAAGATGATGGAACAGGCAACTAAACAGAAGACAAGACAAACATGTTTTCTGGGGATCAACAAGGCTGCTAAATGATGCAACAACATATATGTCAACTCTTCCTAGGAGAAGAGTTTACCTGCCCCTTTGTAGCAAAGAATCTTATGCTGAGAGCCCCAGCCTTGAAAAAGAATTTCCATTTTTCTCTTTCCAAGTGTAACAGACAGAAAACAATGTGACATCCTGACATTAATTTCTGACTTCTACATTTACAAGCATTTTAGAGCTATCAGCCCTTTCTACATACCGCAGACAGAAGGTTTGGTGCCTCCTGTTAGCTTAGTCTCAAGATGGGGTGCATTATATTATGAGCACCACAAAGGGATCTGGGAAAATGTCCGATATGTCTTCCTAACTGCTTTGTGATAGTGTGAAAGCTTTGATCAGAGAGATTTCCCAACTGCATTCACAAATGATTTGCAGAGATCTCATTATATCTGTGGGTGAATCGGATACTTAATGCCTTATGAGAAAACATGTCTAACACCACTAAGACAGAAAACATATTCACAATGAGCAGTTAATGAAAATTCATTCTATTATACTTGTTACTGTCCACAGGCAAGCTTAGGCTTAGTCTTAAAAATGGAATATTCACAAGAGAAAGTCACTATATATGCAGAGACAGTATTTAGTCCATTGATAACAGCTGAAAAGCTTGCTGAAATGATTAAGTGTCAAAAAATCAAACTGTATTTCTAAATTTCATTGAACAAAACTCAGATTGTGATGCCTAACAAGGATACGGATGGCCCCTGAATCTGGAGAAAACACCAACTGCTTGAAGTCACTTTTTACTTCTTCTGTGCTGATTGTAGCACAGCTGAGCTGGGTCTGCTTCCTAAATGAGCTGGGTCTGGTTCCTAATTTAGATTTTCACACATAGCAGTAATCTGATAAAGAGAGTACCAGTTGTTGTCTACCACTATCATTGATAGTTTATTTGGATGTATTAGGTCCTGCTGTACAGTAGGGATGAAGTCAAGTCACACTACATCAGCCACCGAAGATTGCCTGTGGTTTCACAGGGAGCAGAGAGAGAGCCTAATTACTTCTGTTCCTCCTTTGGAAGTGCAGCAAGCCTAAAAGGTCTCTCCAGCTGCAACTACTTTTTGCAGCAATGGGATAATAACACCATAGCATGGAACACAAAGTATGGCAAGAAGGAAAGTACTTCTCCACTTACTACCTCTGGAGAAAGTCATCCCTGTTTAAACAATTTCCACATTCCTATGTAAATATCAGCTGCCACAAACAGCATTGTGACACACACTAAAAATATCAGGAATGGATGCTACTGTGCATGTAGAAATGATATTTTAAATCATTCTAATGTGTGCATTTTATTGTCTTGTTTTCATATAAGACATACTATAAATCAGCAGATTTGTTATAAATTTCAGTAAGAAAAGAAGACTGCAGAAGAATTTGATATGAAATTGAAATCAGAGCTGTTACGCTCCCCATAGAGAGCCTGACAAACTGCAGATTATGAGGAACAGACAACTTAACAGTGAACTTTTATTGTGTGTTCACCCAAACACACACATTTGCTTTCTCCCAAGACAGCTTAATAGCTGTTGCCTAAACGTATTTGCATTCAAAAGTATAAGGCTAAGCATAGAAAATATAGCCAGAAAGAGACTTTGGGTGTTTTTAGAACACAATGAACATAGGAAACTAGGTGCTAGGAGGAAGGCCCTTCTCTAGCTTGTAGAACCATTTCAGTTTCAGTTAGTATTGGTTGCTGTGTATCAATAGTAATCATGTCATTAATGACTTCAATTCTAATGCTTATAGTAGCAGGTGTAAGAAGATTACAGTACTGGCTGCCTCCTTATTAGGTACTTTGATGAAAAGCTTAGACCTCAGGCAGCACCTGCTCAAATGTGAAGCATACCATTCATATACCAGGTAATTAAGTTGTTCTGTCTTTATGAGAGCACCAGGGCATATTTTATCTAATACTAATCTCAAAAATCCATCTTCACATACACGGTATCTCAAGGGCTTCATCCTAAACCCATGAAAAGGAACCAGTAAAAAGAAACAGGAACACCAGAATCATCCTCTGGATCAGAATTCAGATCCCACTCACCCAGGCTCTGAAGGGGCCCTGCAAGAATATGTTGCAAAGAAAAGTTCAAAGACCTCTAAGTAGGCAAATTTAAGGTTAATTTGCTGTTGCACAAGTCTCCTTCTGATCAAAATTAATTAAAGGTGGACTTCCAGCTTCAAGCATGAGGTTTAGTAACACTTCAGCATGATTTTAGTTACCATTAACAAAGATAATGGGATGTTCTTCATATCGACAAACCTGTCAAATGGTGTTGAAATCCTATTAGTTCCTGGCCTCAGTTACTTCCCCGGCCATAATTTACACGGTTAAATACATGCTGCATATGCAAAAGACTGACTGATTTCAAAAGCATAGAGCCTTCCTTGAATTTTCTCATTTCCAAGATCCAGCATATACTCTCATAACCTAAATCTGTATTTTCATTGCTTATTAATCCCTCTAACTGCACTCTTCATCTCCTCTGCTTATTGGATTTGTAATAAATTAATCACTAATATTCTTCATTCCCCTGCTTATGGAGACATTTTGATGAATTGATAATTTGACATTGCTCAGACGTTATTTTTAGCTGTCAACAACTACTTCATAAACTATTTAGAATCTCAGTCACCTATTTTGACAGCATAGCAATGAAAGCTGTTTCTTGTCTCATTTTCTCTCACAGCATAACTGTAACTTTCAAAGGAGCAAGATATTGGATGTGGTATTCATTATCACCTGATAATTACAGGTTAATTACATTCTTTGAATGATTTGTTTTCCTATAACAACAGAGAGGAAAATATTGATTGCAGTTTTCCTCAGCACGCAGGGACAACATATGAAAAAGTTGTGTTTTTCATTACCTAGTCATGGCACACAACAAGAAGAAAAGCTCAGTATTGATACTAGTTCTCTATATACATCTGACAAATTTTTCTAATCCTTTTCCAATTTAATTTTCTTGCTAAGTTGCTCTGAGATATTAAGCTGGGACATAAAAATCGTGGGAATTTCGCTAAGAAAAAATTAATGCATTTTATGCTGATACTGCGTTTTGTACAGTACCACGAAATAACAAATACAGAACATTTCCTCTGAAAAGTAAACCACTGAAAGGCATATGAAACTGCAGCGAGATTTTTGTACAAAGCTGCAGACTCCCAGAGTAACAGGTTTCTTCTGCTTCTCAGTGGAGAAAGTTGAGGACCATGGTTCTTACCGCAACCTCCCCTTCACGTTGACTAATCCTGAAATGTCTGCAACTTTTCCCATTTCAGTGCACACAGGGCACAATGTTTGAATGCCCTTTACCAGGGAGTGCCAATGGACAACCTAGATTATTTTAGCCCAAACCCCTTCTTCACACGAATTCTAGAAGAACTGGAAACATATGAAGTTATACTCCTGCTTAAAGTGTTGATCCCCACTGTGCATACTGTGTCTTACAGAGCTGTCACTAGATGTTCCACATCCAGTTTTTGGCTTGGATCAAGACAGCTCACTGGAGTGGATCAGCCAGCGCCACTTCCCACCCTTGGGCTCACGCCATGCATGGCTGCAGAGCACACAGAATAAACCCCTTTTGACCAAAACTAAGCCAGAAAGATGATCTTACATGGCACACAGGATACACTCCAGCTGCCAAGGGGCACCCAGGCCGTGGGCTTAGATTATAGCCAGCCTGAGGCAATGACTGAAACCTATACTCTGTGAATATCCAGTCTTCAGACAATAACCATTTCACCATGCAGATTCCATAGCACCACTGTGCCCTACCTGCTGATGTACACACCCTCTGACCATCTTCTTAGACAACAAGATTCTAGCTGTGTAGCTAGTACTTAAAAAAAAATTAAGTTTCATAGAGGTTTATGTAGTTTTGTTTATTTTCAGTCGCTCCCAATATGAGAAGTGACACAAGAAAAACAACAATGTTATTTGATCTGTATTGTTTACAGTGTTAAGGTCTATTCTGAACTGAAAATTTAACTCTTATATTGCAGTATTCCCAGCAGACATATTAGTATAAGGTTGCCACCTTAAAAGACAGACAGACCACAGGTTGCCTTCTGACCAGATCCAAATGGAAAAATATACTTCTAATTACTACCTTCAACCGAGATCTCAGAAGCATCTTTAAGTGCAAAAAGAATGTGATTGGAAATTTTCTTGACAATATATAAATGTGTTTCCTGATTAGGACGAAGAAACGATTGCATTTAGTCCTCCGTGTATTTCTGTTTATCTTTGTCTTTATTTGTCTCTGTATTTCCACCATTGCAAGCAGGTTATATCAAAGAGAGATTTAGTGAGTTCAAGGGGTGGAAAGATAAGGAAACTGATGAGATCACAGTCTAAAAAGTCCCTTAATATGCTCTAGACACCTAATATACACACAGAATATAAGTAGTGAAAACATGACCTTGCATTAGGAAATCTTTCAGGTCAGTGGAACTCACTCAGAGGAAAAGGAAGAAGAGTGGTTTTCATTTACTCGTAGGAACAAAATTGGGCTAATAACATTACGAGATTAGTAGGATAGTTCGCAGCAGACATAAACCAGTATGCAGTGCCGGATGGCTGCTCAATGTTTGGAGGATTTCATTAACAAGTGAACACTGTTGTTATCCCACTGTTATAGTCATGCTTTGACCAACAGAGGGTTTGAAAGTGGTCTTTTTAGGACTCTATAAGGGTTATTGCAGATTGATTTCTGTAACTTTTGACCAAAAAAATAATCTGAGAATTACGAAAAATTGAGTTTTCTACGCTAAATGCCTTACTCATCCCTCCTTCTTTTGTATATGGTGTCTCTGATTCCTGTCAATGCAGAATCTGACCATCTGAGAATAAGAAGGAAAATAATATATTCAAGAGTATCCCTAAAGGGGTAAAGAGGTAACTTTTTCTTCCTTTTTAATTTCTTTTTTATTCTAAACTATCCTTTTGAAAGGATTCATTCACAACACGACAACCCAGACCAGATTGCTGGTTTAATATAGACTTAGAGTTGAGTGTTTTCTGACCTTAGCTATAATTTCTATACATTCAGAGAACCGTTAGTAACAATAGTGAGGGTGACCTGGTTGGTTAGTTCTTCTTTTTCTTCTGTAACAGAATCACATTTCAAAAGAGACCTCTGCTTTACTTTTAGCTAATAGTTGCTTTTCAGAGGAAATGTCACTTTTTACATTTTATAACCTGTTCTTCACTTGTAATTATCTGGGCCCTAACTGTTGTGCATTGAATTATGATAATGAAAATGCATTCTACCAGAAAACGTCTAAAAAATCACAGACACAGCTTGCATTAATATCAATATTGATTAAATGATACAATCTGTTTCCAAGAATTGATAGTTCTACATGTCTTGTCATTTGGGTCTGGTATTACTTTGTCATATTTTAACTGTATTAAATAAAGGATAAATGAAGACCTCCAAAGGAAAATATTTGTTGTACATAACTAACTGGAGCAGCATGGGGACTCTTCCTGAAGTTGTTAACAGTCCTAAAGGTATGTGTCTCCAATATTTATGCCAAACTATGTCCATTGGATGAATAAACTGTTGGAAGCTACTTCTGGTACCAGCTGATGTTGTCCATAAACTAATTCCCTAAAAAAATTTTTGATTCCCTATAGATACAAAATTATTTGAAATGAGGCAAAGATAAGCTAATTTAATCTTGAAAAAAAAGGTTTTAGGAGGCTGCAGTTTTCTAAGCACAGACCTAGAAAGTAGCATTCACTGAGCAAAACCAGCTATCCAATGAAGCAGGAGGAGAAAAACCCCTTCCCTCACTGCCACTCCTTTAGATCTTTATTTTTTTTGGCATTGCACATACAAGCTTGTGGCAATGAGAGTCCTGTATTTTCACAAAATAAAAAGAACTGTCTCAAATTGAATATCAAAAGAGGAGGTGCTGGAACAAATCAGAAAATTAAATGCTGACTAGTCACTAGGACTGGAAAATTTTAAATTAAGAGTTCTGAAGAAATTTAAGAATGAACTAGATGAGCTGCTGGCAAGAATATATAATGTCTCACAGTCAACTGCTCCATATGATGTGTGGAATTCAGTGAATGTTTTGCCCAGCTTTAATATAGCTACAACAGTTGTTTGGCGTTTTCTATTGTCACAGCCTAGCTTCAGTTCCAGAGTGAAAACTGTGTGAAATGACAATAAAAGATACACTTAAGAAATGCCTTGAGGAGTAAAAATTGAACATACAACTACAGTGGCTTCCATAAAGAAGAAGAAAGGCTTGTGCTTCACTGTTATTTTAGCATCTCCGAGTGTGACAACAGCATAGAGGATGAAGGAAAAACAATTAATATATTTTAGTAGGATATTTTAAAAGCTTTTGACAAATTTTCTCAAAATATGTTATTAAGGAAATCAAGCTGTAAAGTACTGTCAGGGATCAAAACTGATTGAGACATAAATAAATATTTACAGAAAAATGATGGGTTTCAAGATGATAATTTATACTGGTGTGCTTCTGAGATAGCTGAACTGGCTTATACTTTATTTATAAAGATCTCTAAAATGCCTTTATAATAAAATGTATAAATTTTCAGATCTTCTGCATTATTTAAATTAGCTTTAAATGGAATTAATATATTTTTCAACAGTTACACAGAAATTACTTGAATTAGCAGAATATTTCTTCATCCTCCTTTTCCTCTCTATTTCTTCTTTTGATTCAACTCCTCACATACATTAGTCAAAGATGTGAGATGGAATATGCCAGACTCCTGCCATGTACCAACACATTTCCATTATTTCACTTTGTTGCTTGGTGCAATGTAATCCGGCATGAGAATAAACCAAACACAGCACCATACAAGAATCCTAGGGCCCAATGCAAAGCTCCTAGAAGCCAAGGGAAGGGAGAGACTTGCTATGTCAAACCCTCCAGATGGCTAGGTAAGTGCTCAGATACTGAAAGAAATCTCATGCATGCTGTTGCTCATTTCTAAGAGTATTGATCCATATTTACATTTATCAGCCCTAAAAAATTTAACTATAACTAGGTAGCTGTTGTCTGTAGGACTGTATATTCCCTTCTCTGATGCCCATCTTTTCTTCCATGCTTGTTAGTTATTCGCCTGTGTTGTGGGGTTGCATGGCAAGGTTTTGGTAGCATGGGGCTACAAGTGGGTGGCTTCTGTAAGAAGCTGCTAGAAGCTTCCCCCATGTCTGATAGAGCCAATGCCAGCCAGCTCTAAACCACTGGCCAAGACCAAGCCAGTCAGCAATGGTGGTAGCGCCTCTGTAATAACATATTGAAGAAGGTGTAAAGTTTGCTGTGGGACAACAGTCTAGAGAGAGGATTGAGACAATGTGAGAGAAAAAACTCTGCAGACATCAAGGTCAGTGAAGAAGGAGGGGAAGGATGTGCTCCAGGTGCCGGAGCAGACATGATTTTCCCCTGCAGCCCATGATAAAGACCCACACTGGAGCAGCCTGCTCCTGAAGGCCTGCACCCCATGGGAGAGACCCGTGCTGAGGCAGTTTGTGAAAAGGAAGGACTCACACTGGAGAAGTGTATGGAGCGCTGTCTCCCATGAGATGGATCTCACATTTGAGCAGGGGCAGAGTGTGAGGAGTCCTCCCCTCGAGGAGAAAGGAACAGCAGAGACGTGTGACGAACTGACCCCAACCCCCATTCCCCATCTCCCTGTGCTTCTCAGGGATAGGAAGGGTAGAAAACTGGGAGTGAAGTTTAAGCCCGGAAAGAACGGGAGGAGGTGGGGGGGTAGGGTGTCTTTTAAGATTTGGTTTTATTTCTCATTATGCTACTCTGATTTGATTGGTGACAAATTAAACTTTTTCATCCCCAAGTTCAATCTGTTTTGTCTGTGACAGTAGTTTCTGAGTGATCTCTCCCTGTTCTTAACTCGACCCACAAGCCTTTCATCATATTCTCTCTCCCTTGTCCAGTTGAGAAGGGGGAGTGATCAGGCAGCTTTGGTGGGCACCTGGTATTTACTCAGGCTAGACCATAAAAACTTGTTTATCGTAGATTCATAAAGTTGCTGGAACAGTAGAAGTTATTGAAGTATAACTATAATGTGAATCAAAGAAAACAGACGCTTGAATTGTAACCTAAAAAAAAGTGCTTTCTACCAACCACTTTCTATATTTATTCACATCTCAGTGTACGTTTCTCCCCCTTGACTATTTTATTGCAAAGTTGAAAGTACAGTACGTGGCACCTTTGGCAAAGGAGCTAAAATTCAAGGGCTAGCACTAGATTTTACATTTCTGCTTCTAGAGCTGAATAGTACTGCACCTGTTACACAAAGAATTCAGTCCCAAATAGTGAGAGCACTGTTGAGAATGCGTATAATATGAACCGTTTTACAATAATTGCTATAATATTCTTTCCAGACCTACAAAGCAATTTGTTTTGCTTAGTGGGCATCTGAACTCCAAGTTCAGAATTTATCAAAACTCATGTGCAATGAAAATAAGCTTATGCTTTGGAGTGACTATGTGAACAATTTATATTAAAATTTTTGATTCCCTTGTGCCAGTACAAATAGCATTCTTGCATTCCCTCAAGGCAAAGAATTGGGCCAAAGATATTAACTGTCTTTTAAGATGCACAATACAAGACCAGATGAAACTTGACTTAGAGTGAGAGTATCACTTCGCTTTGCCTCTTATGTTTTTCTCCTTTTAATGTACTTTTTCCTATTTTAACTTTACTTCTTTCCTACATTTCATAACTAAAAGGTGCAAGTGCTCATATTTGTAGATGTATTTTTAGAGAGCTACTTATGGCATAGGTTGAAGGCAGTATCCAAATACTAGATCCAAAAAATAGCCGGGGTATCTACTTTCTATTTAGACACCTAATCCCAATTTATAACTTCCAAACTGTTAATTGACTTTTCCACAGCCACAGACAGGCTGCCAGCATGTTGCCGATTGTACCAGATGCTTGCATATATATTGCAGCAGGGTTGCGCACAGAGAGAGTGTTCAGTACCCTAATCACCATGCCTGGTATCACCACCCACTTGCTGTGTCATTTAATACTGAAGTAGCTGAATCAAGGAGAAATTGATTCAGCCGCACTAGGTCCACCTCTCTGAAATGCCCTGTAAAGTAATACTTGGTGTAGTCTCTGGCAAGGCCAGACATCTGCGTTGAAACTCCTACTGGGAAATAGAATGTGAATCTTCTTCCACTTCTTTTCCCCAAGGTCCTTGCATTCCTCCATTTTGCGAGTTTCCTGCCTACCTACAGTAAATAGTTCACATTTGTGAATTTTAAGCAAAGTTTCGTGACTTATCATACTTAAGCCTCACAGAGTCTCCTGCAACCCTTCTGTGTTTATTTCTCAGGTCAATGTTTTTGTCACATTTTTGATGGTAATCTGAGGCACCCAACTCCTGGTATGTATCAGAAGGGATACAGAGATGTCTGACTCCAGACCACAGATTCTATTAAAATATACTGATAAGACACAGCGGTGTTTTGGTGAGGGGCTTATGCCACATCTGTTGGGTTGTCCTGGTACTGCCTTCCTAGCTGGCCGTATGCAACTGCCTGCTGAACCTCCCAGGAGCTGCTTTCCTTCCTGCCTCAGCATGCCTGTAAAGCAAAAGCACACCCTCAAGGTTTGCCCCGACATGCAAGCAGGAGGCTCTTAGGCTGAGAGTTTGTCCCTAGAAGCCATGAGACACTTATAGGGTCCATAGTACAGATATCATGAGACACTTACAGGGTCCATAGTATAGACATATTCTGCAATGCTCAGCCTCATCATATATGTACATCCAACCCCCATTACTCTCTTAAAGCTTCTCATTTCTGTACTATCATTTCCTCCCTTCCCCCCCCCCCC
>Ga0065711_1039752_pt1 | contig 17533 bp, 6 predicted proteins | sample Hoacrofraction12_FD_59098 | JGI IMG/M metagenome (GOLD analysis project Ga0065711, IMG submission 59098) | Hoatzin crop microbial communities from Cojedes, Venezuela - Epithelial fraction 12 v2 (version 2) | ecosystem: Host-associated > Birds > Digestive system > Esophagus > Crop | place... | reverse complement strand
CGGCGGGGGTGGGCAGGGGCCGCGGCTGCCTCCGCGCAGCCGGGCGGGGGGCAGCGGCCGGAGGAGCTGCCCAGCGGCCGGTGTTCCCGCCGGGCAAAGCTGCGGTGGCCGTGCCCCCGCGCAGCCCGCGGAGCGGCGGGGAGAGGAGGAGGTCTCCGCGGGTTTGGTGACTGGAAGGACGGCGAGGGAAGGCTTGGTCTCGGCTGCCGGTGGGTGTCGGTGGGCGCTGCCGCCGCAGCACCTGGGCGTTGCTGGAGCACGTACTCAGCCCGCAGCAGGTCACGGACAGCCGCCTGTGTGCGGGCTGGCCGTGCTGTGCTTCAAAATCTGCTGTGCGGTGCCGGAAAGGGCTCTCGCAAGGAGTGCTCTGTGAGTACTAGGGTAAATGCACCACGGAAAATCAAGTTAAATATATCATTTTTTTTTTTTCAGTTAGTGGAAATATGCTTTAAACATTTAGGCAGTCAGCTAAAAATCGGCCCTGCTGATCTTCTGGGGAAGATAGCTTGGAATTTTTACAGGTCTGCTTCTGTTGTTTGCAAACGGCTGTGACTTGTGAAACAGCGGGACTTTTTGGTGTTGCTATTTGTTTTTTTATTTATTTATTTGCAAATTATTAAGTAGCTGGTCAAAGCAAACTGGGTTCTGAATATCCAGTTTTCCGTGGCTTGAGCACGTAGTGATTTTGAGCCCATAACAAGCGTGTCAGATGCATACTGAGGCTGCCTTGTGTGGAAGACTATTTGGTTTTTGTCGGTGCTGCCAGACTCTATTCTGCAGTCCCTGGTACTTGCTAGGTTTATTTGCTTCCTACTCCTCCTATGGCAACAGGTTGTAATTGTTGGTAGGTTTAAGACAGACCTTGCAATAGAAAACTGTATGTTTTTAACTTGCCATCATCTAGCTTGGCTTGCTGTTTTACCTTCTTGAATGGGAAAGTGGTGTTGGTGGGTTGGTTTTCTTTACACATACTTAGGAGTTGTAATGTACTTGTAACTATCTGTTTTGTGGCTGTTTTAATGCATTTCACTCTTCTGGTGGTTGCTGTCATTGGAGCAACCTCACTGAAGAGGATTATGGACTTGCATTTTCAAATGACTAATGAAAAATTGTAACAAAAGTAGTCAGATCCTTTGTTTGGCTTTCTATGGACAACTGCATCTTCCACCATCCCATAGCGGTTCGCTGCCAGCAGACTTCCACACTGGGCTTTAGCAATCTAGCCTCTGGCTGATTGAATTTCAGTTCACAGGGTTGATCATTGCTGCATCACTGCACTGCAGGGTTGTATTTGCATGGATTGCAGTGTTAAACAGGAGGAGGCCAGTCCTGTTGAAACAAAGAGCTGGACATCATGCTGTTTCTGAGCTCTGTTATTTAGAGTTGATGTATCATGGAAGCAGTTGCTGAACTTCTGCATCTCTTGCTCTGTCTCCTCTTCCCCGCTTAAACTTACAGTGGAGTTGCTGAAGCTTTGTTGATTTTGGAAAATATTACAGTATTTTTAATAAAAAATAAGATATATTGGAGATAAGATAGTACTCATACTTGGTAAAAGAGTGATGTTGTTCTCCGCAGATAGTGGTTAAAGCCCCAGGAATTATGTTTAGTGACTTGTATGTGTAGAATATTAATGACAACTGTAAAATAAAAAGCAAAAGCTCTAGTCCTTGGACACTTGCAAACCACACAGAAAATAAGATATATAGTAATGAAAGCATTTAATTTATAAAGTACTTAACAGGGTTTGTGTTCTGTGGTTTTTTTTAAATCAAAATATGGTAATGAAATGTATGTCTTATTTGATAATTAATGTAAGTGCTTCAAAGCTTCACACGGCTTCTTTTCATTGACAGTTTACTTGAACCTGGGGAGGTGTGTCCTGGCAGTTACTGTAGCTCACTGACTACAGTGATGCCACACTGTTTCTGAGGAAATGAGATGGCCACATATTGCAATGACGAGTACCCTAAACTCCTATGTAGTTCTCTGTATATGTGTCACTCGTGTGTATTCTGTTCTTGCAGTTCTCAGAGTTACAAATTTTATGGGTAGATTTTTTCCTCTTTAATGCTCTTTATCTAGCATATTCATATTTAACTAGAATCACAGAATAGTTAGGGTTGGAAGAGACCTTTAAAGGTCATCTAGCCCAACCCATGTGCAATGAACAACATAGTGCGTCTTCATCTTCAAGTCGATCAGGTTGCTCAGAGCCCCGTTCGAGCTGACCTTGAGTGTTTCCAGGGATGAGGCATCTGTCATCTCTCTGGGCAACCTGTGCCAGTGTTTCATCACCCTCACTGAAAAAAAATCTTCCTGCTATCTAGTCTAAATCTACCTTCTCTTTCAGTTTAAAATAAGGTCTCCCTGCAGGCTTCTCTTCTCCAGGCTGAACAGCCCCAACTCTCTTGAACTTTCCTCACAGGAGAGGTGCTCCAGTTCTATGATCCTTTTGGTGGCCCTCCTCCGGACCCAGTCTGACAGGTCAATGTCTGTCCTGTGCTGAGGGCTCCAGAGCTGGATGCAGGACTCCAGGTGGGCTCTCACCAGAGCGGAGTAGAGTGACGGAATCCCCTCCGTCGACCTGCTGACCACGCTGCTTTTGATGCAGCCCAGGATACGGTTGGCTTTCTGGGTTGTGAGTGCACATCGTTGGCTCACATCCAGCTTTTCATCCGCCAGTACCCCCAAGTCCTTCTCGTCAGAGCTACTCTCAGTCCCCCTGTATTCAAGTCAGCCTGTATTGATACCAGGGGTTGCCCCAACCCAGGTGCAGGACCCTGCACTTGGCCTTATTGAACCTCGTGAGGTTCACATGTGACTGCTTCTCAAGCTTGTCTAGTTCTCTTTGGATGGCATCTCGTCCCTCAGGCGTGTCGACCGCACCACTGAGCTTGGTGTCATCTGCAGACTTGCTGATCTGTGTCATTGATGAAGATATTAAACAGTACTGGACCCAGTATGGACCCCACTTGTCACCGATCTCCATTTGGACATTGAGCCGTTGACCACTACCCTCTGGATGTGACCATCCAACCAATTCCTCATCTACCAAACAGTCCACTCATCAAATCCAATCTCCAATTTAGAGAGAAGGATGTTGTGTGGGACCATGTCAAAGACCTCACAGAAGTCCAGATAGAAGCTCTTCCCTTGTCCACTGATGTAGTTGGACTTGCCCTTGGTGAATCCATGGTGGCTGTGTTGAATCACCTCCTTGTCCTCCATGCACCATAGCAGAGCTTCTAGGAGGATCTGTTCCATGATTTTTCCAGTCACAGAGGTAAGGCTGACAGGTTGGTTGTTCCCAGGGTCCTTTCTGTCCTTTTTAAAAATGGATGCAATGTTTCCCTTCTTCCAGTCATTGAGGACTTCACCTGACTGCCATGACTTTTCAAATATCATGGAGAATGGCCTGGCAACTACATCAGCCAGTTCCCTCAGGACTCTGGGCTGCTTCTCATCAGGTCCCATAGGCTTATGTATATTCAGGTTCCCCAGGTGGTCAAGAACCTGGTCTTCTCTTACAGTGGGAGGGACTTTGCTCCCCGACTCCCTGTCTTGCGGTCCTTCCACTCTAGAGGTGTGGGAAGAGAGGCCGCCATTGAAGACTGAGGCAAAAATGTTGTTGAGTACCTCAGCCTTCTCCTCCTCTGTTGTTACCGGTTTGCCAGTCTTGCTCATCAGGGAGGTTATGTTTTCTTTGGCCTGCCTTTTCTGGCTGACATACCTGTAGAAGCCCTTCTTATTACTCTCTGCGTCCCTTGCCAAGTTCAGCTCCAGCTGCGCATTGGCCTTCCTGATGCCATCCTTACACAACTGGGCAGTGTCCCTATACTACTAATATGTAATACTGACTTAGAATACTACAACTACTAATATACTCCCAGCTAAGTTTCTTTTCGATATTAGTATACGGATAACTGCTGGGAGCTTTTTACATCGGAGTTATTTTTGAGTAGGTTGAATACATACTGAATGCTCAGAGGTATCCTGAGTTACAGGTTTAATAGTCTTTCTGCAAGTTCCTGGTCATTATTAATGTAACCTTGAAAACATATTAGTGTTTTATGTAGTATAGAGAAGATCTGGTGTCACTCTGGAGGAGTTGCCTAGTAAGGTCATATATACCATGTTTATCATGATGTATTTGCCAACAAAGAGAGAAGAAGAGATTATGGTAAGAATTCTGCAGGTTCTTTGATTTGCAAGAAACCCACTGACTTTACTGAAAAATTCTGAGCTTTATAAAAGTTTAACTGAAAATTATGTAGAGTTGGAGACTTCAGTAGTGTCTTTGTAATTGAAAGCTGGTTATATGTCTGCACTTAACGGGATATTGTTTGTATCTGCAGTACAGGTAGTGTCCTTGCAATTTCAGTGGTATCCTTGTCTTAAAATTGCCAACTTTCTGTCTTGGTTAATATATGCCTTCACATTTCTAGCAGGTGTACTGAATATTTTCCTATATTGGAAGGACATTTTAATAGTGCTTTATTTGCCTGTTTGTACAATTAGGTACACTTTAAATTGTTGTTAACCTAAAATCTAACAACGAAAAAAAGTTGTATGTACTTTCTCTTCTTCTGCCATCTCTCTGGTATATCAGAACACACTACAGAGAACATGCACTGTCTTTTAGCTTTGCCTTAAGACACCGGGTAGGGAGGCCATCTTCTTCTCAATTTCATCTTTCACAAACACACTTAACATTTTGCTGTATTGTACGCTTTTGTATCTGTTTCCTTAATGCTTGGAATCAAGGCTCAGTCACCATGTGTGAGCTGCTCCTCCTAGCTCATTGAAGGGTTGCAACCGTACTTGAGAAATATCTAGAAAACTAAACTGTACTTACAAAAAGTGTTCAAACCTTTTTTTAAGAAAACCAGGTTGAACTGTACTGTATGAAACTTGCACAGTCTTCACTGTTCTGTTATTAAGGCAAATTTTTTTTTTTCTTCACTTAGTTCTGATCTTGCGATATTTTATCCCATAGAGTTTCTGTAAATTTGATAATGAACTGCAGCCTAAGCAGTTTTCAGTTTCTGACCATTTCTACATTCAGCCCTAAGAGTAGTAGATGAGTTAAAGAAAATTCCACTGGAAAATATAATTTAGGCTGAAGAAAACTAGTCTCCAGAAAAAATTAAAGGAGGAAAAATAATATTTTGGAGCTGGACTTTTTTTGTTTTTCTTTCATTATTCTTTAACAAAACATTCTTTTCCAGATAGGAAAATACTCATGGTTTGTCTTCTAAGTTCTGTTCCTGTGCTTAGCATTGTATTTCAGAGTGGTTGCCAACATCACCTTTTTGAATAAGGCTTGGATAATTCTGCTGTTCATAGCATTATTACTGTTCATTCTTTGTGGTTTTCACCAGCTGTGAAGGGGAAAAGATAGATTTGGGTTTTTCCTCTTAAGGTGATTGCACTTCAGGGAAACAAAAGTGTCTCTAGTTCTTTGATGTGGTCTTGTATTCCTTTGTTCTATATTTTTCTTGATCTTGACTCTTAGAATGCAGCATGGACTACTGAACAAGCCAGCAACATGGTTTCTTGCAAGTCAGTACTGGTTTTCAGAAAGGTAGCCTGGGTTTTACCAGAGATTGTAACGCATGGGAAAGACTTACGGTTCACCTTAATAGAGATTCTTAAGTCTCTTGTCTTCAGCATCTCTTTGACCTGGAAGCACCTTGGAAGTCAAGGTATTGGTGTAGGACTGAGGCAATGAGGCGTTTGCGTTATTTTGCTGTCATTCTTGCAAGTGAATGCTGTGAACAGCAAGGTGGAGATTAAAAAACATTTCTGTTGGGTAGTGCTGCTGAAAAAGGCAACTGAGGCACAACTATGCTAAGCAAAGGCAGTTTGTGCTGGGTGCTCACCAGTTGAAGTGGGCATCCCCACCAGTTGCACTCTGGTAGATCACCAAAGATGTTTCAAAGACAAGCCAGTCTGATGGGTGGGGAAGCCAGTGTGGTGATTGCTGGCACGTTCATCAAGTACCTGCATCTTCCAAAGTCAGAAAGGGACAGAAGTTTTTCTGTTGCCTTTTGTTTGGTTGGGTTTTTTTTTAGGTCTGTTGCCTTGGAGGCCACCTTGGCCCGTGCTGAAGTGAAGGGGTCTTACCTAGCTCCAGCTAGATGAAGATGTGGTCAACTGTTTTGCTGGAAATGTTGGGAGGTTTCTGTTTACAGTTCTGAAGTGGTGGTTGATTAGACTGCTGTGATTTTGTGGGTTTGGAAGGTGGAAGCATCCAAAGTCAACTTAATGACAGTCTGCTTTAGCAAGCTATGAATAAAAATTGTTGAGTTGAGTTTCTGGTTCCTAAGGAGAGCCTTGAGATAGTTTGAGTTAATAGAAAGTAATTACTGACCCCCATTGTCACCTGTCAGGAGGGTGAAGTTTTGTTTTTCTTTTTTTTTTTTTTGTTAACTTTTCAGTGATGAAGAATTTCTTTCCTCAGTCTTGGAGGACGATTAGGAGTAGCTGCCATCGGGAGGGTTTTACTGAAAGGTTGAGATTAAAGAAGCTACAGGATATGACTTGTAATAATTGTCATCAACTACAGTAACATCAGGTGACTGATTAAATGCGTTGTATAACTGTTGTGACATGACATATTGCACAGAGTCAGAAGTGCAATTCATAGATTGTTCCTTTGGTTTTGTTTCCCTTGGAGCTGTCCCAGTCCTCTGCTTTGTTTGTTTGTGAAAACTCACTGACCTGGAACTATGCATAATTGTTTTTTCCCCATCTTTCAAGTACAGTGTATGTAGTAGACCATATTATTCACAAACCTCAATCTCTTTTTTCTTTTCTATCCTATCTGACTTGCTTTTACAACTATTGATATGTTCAGTTTCCACAGAAGATTGCAGGTTATCTTGCACTTTCCAATTTGATTGCACACACCTTAATCAGCTTTCTCTTTTTTTGCCAGAGATGGTGCGCTGAGTTGTTTCCATGAGAGGCTACTGCATGACTCTGAAGCAAGAACATATTAAAGAAAAAAAGGTGTGAGGGTGCACCAGCGTTTTCCTGGCTAGAAAGCTAACCCCCAGCTGAATGTGTTGAAGACTTCTAGGCTTGGTGGGACAGATATCTCTACCTCCAATTTTATGAATACTGCTAGCTATGGCTGTGGAACTCTGTTTGCTGCTGCTGCTGTTTTGTGGAAGTACTATTTCAGAGGTACAGCCTATATACAAACCTCCTCCTGGGACTTTGGATTTTGGATTTGTACCAGCCAAGACGTATGATACAGGTGCATACCATGAACCTGGGCCAATAGGAATTTTATTTAAAATAGTACATGCATTCCTGTACGTAGTGCAGCCAAATTCTTTTCCTCAAGGTAAGCAGATAAACTACTTTTTTAAAATAAAGATTTGTTGCTGACGTGTTCATCCTATTGTAGATGCCAAGACCATAATCTGGATGTAAATGATATGAAGGGCTTTGTTAGTAGCATGTATTATGGCCTGGAAATATGTACAGTTTCATATAAAATAACATTTTTCTGCTAAGCATAGTGGAGGTAGCTTGTTAAAATGTCGTGTTGATGAAAATTCACAGAACTTTGCTTACATATCTCAAAGCTGCCACTGACGCATTTGAGGCTTTTTTTTCTTAACTGAAACTTTTGCTTATGTATATAGATCAGAAGCATGAGATAGGAGTAAAGCATAAACTGCTTTGTATTTAATATTAAATCCATAAGAGACAGCTCTCTGAGATTTGCATATTATGATAAACAGTCAGGTGGTTATAATATTATGATATTTAGGCTAGGAATTGGAAACTTGGCAACTTGAAATAAATTTGTTTCCCTATCTGTGCATCCACAGTCAGGTTTTGTATAACGGCAGTTCCATTACACAGCCATGTGTAACTTCTTCTTTCTTTGTAAGCTGTCAAGTGAAGACTTGAAACTGTATTTGTTTTATTGAGATTTTTTTTTCCATTCCTTTCCTACTAAGTTGTCGCTTATCCTAAAGGGAAAGTTAAGATATCAGAGAAGTGTATGCTTATGAAGACTGTATTGATGAAAAGGTGCTTTGGGGAACTCTGTGTTTGCGGATGTGGTAGTTGCATCAACTTTCCAACATGCTCATTCAATTTATATATTAAAACTTGAATGAATGAATTCTGTTTAGACAAGTGTCTGGAGTCCCAGGTGTTAACCAGGAGAACAAAATCCTGGCCTGTGCCCTGCAGGATCCATCTTCTGAGCAGGTCTTACACAAGGTGTAATGAGGGCAGTTGCATGAAGCTGACAGTAGTGTCACCTTTTGGAGGAACCATTTCCAGATACCTGTGCTTTTGTGGCTGCTTTCCTCCATTAAATATGCAGCTGAACTATTTGCCTCTCTGTGAGACCTGGTGTGTTAGGATTGTCATCTTCGTTCAGCCCTTAGAAACAGGCCTTCATTCTGCCTAAAGACCCGCTTGAATATTTTATTCTCTGACAATTGTGGAAATTTGATTTCAGTGAGATGTTTACTGTGTCTTTGTATTAACAGGAATTTAATCTGTAACCTTGTATATCAAATTTAATATTCTGTATCCTAAGCATGTAAATAATTATTGAGTATGGAATTTATAATCAAGATTATAGCCCTCTGGGACTGATTGTAGTAAGTTCTGCACCAAGTAGGCGTTGTGAAATCAACATTAAAGAGAAAGGAGACATCCAGAAGTAAATCGCCTGTTTTCAGTTTGTAAGCTTTGAACACCTCATGCCCCCCCTTTCCTCGCAGACGCTTTTTGCCAAAACAGTTATTTTTAGAAGTTTGGCTTTCATTTTTTTGCATTAGGTGAATTCGTTTTCCTATGCCCCCACATACTTCACTGCAAAAGACAGATTTGACGGATCGTGTCGGTTTGAGTCATACCGTTTAATTGGTTAATCCCCATAATCTCTTTTGCCATATGCTGTTCTATTTTCACATTCAGTGTATTAATGGTGTAGTAACATATTTGAAATGCCTTTTTTTTTTAAATTGCAAACTTGAAATAGAGTTAATTCTGATTCAGAGATGAAAATAAACATAATCAGAAATGAGCATAGAAAGAAAGCCTTTTGATGTTTCTAACTCAAAACTTCGTCATTCCGATTGGGCTGGTGCTTCAGAAGAGTTAGTGCCAGGTTGATGCCCCAGTGTATTGCATATAACCATGACGTAGAGGAGAAGTGTGATTCGTGTGCAGGATTTGACATCAATCACTTAGACCTTTGATCTTAGTAGTGTTATATTTTTTTCCTAATACTTGGTTTTTCCAGTCTACTGTTAGTACTCTTAGCTCGGAGGAAAAAGAGTGACGGGGTTGTCTAATTGCGTGTAGATATTCCTGCCCTTGCAAGTCAACTTTGTGCTTGCAGTAGTGCTCTGATGGAGCTGAACATGTTGCTGTATAACGTTCATACTCTGTCAGTCCCAAGTATACCTTTTGGGAAGAAAGCTGGTGTGGTAAAGCAAAATATGAAGTACGTCAGAGTCTTTGGGAAATGTTGTTCTTAAAGTATTTGCATGCTGCTAGGCCTTAACATTTATTTAAATGTTCTTATATATTATTTTAAAGTTGAAAGGGATCACTCAATTTGAAGAAAAATGACTCAAGAAATATTTTGTAAGGTGATTTTTTTTTTTTTTTAGTTAAATCTAAATGAGTAATTATTTATTCACTTCTAAATTTGTTCATGCTGTCAGGTTTGTGGACATACAGCTTACCTATTCAATCTGAACTTCAATTAAGTTATTAATGGGATTAAATATAGTGCTCGTGTAAAGCACAGTAACAGAACTGGGGAAAGGAACTGTAACTGCTTAAATTTTTTTTTAGTTGTTGAATCTTTTAAGACCAGGACTGTGCTTTTAGGGTATGGCAAGAAACTAGTTTAGAAAAGTGAACTAGAATATCTTATTGCAATGATTCAGTGAATGTGAATAGATTCTGCCTTCAACTCCACCAGTCAAATGCTGTTGTCCTCACTAGATGATGTACTGGTGTAAATGGGAGTGAATTTATTCCCATGCATAAACTGTTATGCAGGGAAGCAGCCTCCACTTTGAGTTAATGATCCACTGGAGTGGAAAAGGCTGTGTTTGGTCACTGGTTTGCCACCTGCGGCTCAGTAGGTCACTTTAATTTTTCTGTGTCTTGGTTTCTCCATTTGTAAATTGGACATAACAGTGCTACTACTCCTTTTGTTGAGGACTGTGTAGGATAGAGCATCATTATTCTTTCCGGTTAATACCACCATTTACAATAAATAGATAATAGAAAAAAATACAAGTTGCTTCTATTACTCAGCTTAGAGGGCATCTAACAAAACATATTGTCAGTTTTTCTCTTACTTGGAACTTGTCATAAACTGGAGTGTGAATTTATTAGTGAAGTCAGTTCATGGTTGTGACATGGTGCATGTCAGCTGTTGTGTTGGAGACATTCAGATGTGAACTTGGTGTAGACAGGGCACGGTCAGTATGATCCTCTGGCTGCTGTGTCTTATCATGGCTTTGTCTTTGTTCCCATGGAAACCGGTTGTTAGTTGCAGTAAGACAATGTTAATCTGAGATTCCGCCTGCCAGCAGGATGTGCACAACAAATCTTTGACTACACAGCTTGTGTCTTATAACGAAAATGTGAAGAGTTCACAAAGGAAACAAGCTGAGAGTAAAGCTCTGGTTCCTGTTTTTAGGTGAAAGAAGACAAAAACTTACAGGCCTGTTTACCTTACTCTAGTGTACCTGGACATATTGCAGGACAACTGTTCCAGTTATGTTAAGTTCCAGCTGCTTTGTTTCAGCTTCTGCGTTTTATTCTGGATAACCCTGTTTCCGCTGAAGCACGAATAGAACTTTAACATAAAAATCAACTGTTGAATGCAGGTACTTCCTGGGCAAAACATAGTATGAAGAGTTAAATGTGCTGTTTGCCTGTCGGGAACAAGAACAAGTTGGTTTTTTAGATATGGACTACAGCTCTCGATTCTTTCTGTTTGTGGAGTCTTACTTGTTGAACAGTTTGAGTCTAAGACTCAGGATCAGAACTTGACAATCTTAATGCAAAGTCCTGTCTCTGACCCCTTTTGGTCTCTGTTTTTGCCTCACCTGGTCAGCCTCTAAAGCAGCTGCAAATTGTGGAGTTCAGCAAGTTAGTCTTGTGTTCCCTGTCTCTGCAGTTAATATCTCAGATGAGTGTATTCAGTGATTAAAATATTTTAACCTTTAGAAATAGTCATGTAACTTGATGTGAAAATAAACAGTGTACTGTTGCGAGTATAGCTGTAACAGAAAATGCATGTGCAAAATGCTGTTGTTGTGGGTAGATTTCATGAGCTCCTAGGATTTTGTTTTGGTTTTTTTTCATACCTTAGCCATGTTGGACATGAGGTTCTAAAGCAAAGAATCGCAACACTGTATGACCGCCCCAGTTAAAAACTCAGTAACTCAGAAATTTTTGTGTGTGTAACAGTAACTTCTTTGCCTTTTGTAACTGTTTAGTTCTTGGTTGTCTGTTTCTGCTTTAGTTTTGCTTCCTGTTAGTAATAAATCTTCCACAACTCTGCTACAAAAAAAAAAATGCACGTGTCTGGATGTTGCAGCACTGGAGCTAAACTCACTTACGCATTGCTGGTAATGCCCCTTTGCTTTCAAACTTGAGACTTTCCCAGGTACCTGGGGCATGTGTCATGGTTTAACCCCAGCTGGCAACTAAGCACCGGACAGCCGCTTGCTCACTCATCCCTTGGTGGGATGGGGGAGAGACTCAGAAGACTAAAAGTGAGAAAGCTTGTGGGTTGACATAAAGGTGGTTTAATAAGAAAGTAAAGCTGCACACGCAAGCACGACCAAACAAGGAATTCATTCACTACTTCCTGCTGGCAGGCAGGTGTTCAGTCGTCTGCAGGAAAGCAGGGCTCCATCGTGTGTAATGGCTACTTGGGAAGGCAAATGCTGTCTCTCCGAATGTCCCCCCCTTCCTCATTCTTCCCTCAGCTTTCGTGCTGAGCATGATGTCATCCGGTGTGGAATATCCCTTTGGTCAGCTGGGGTCAGCTGTCCCAGCTGTGTCCCCTCCCAGCTTCTTGTGTACCCCCAGCCTACTCGCTGGTGGGGCGGTGTGAGAAGCAGAAAAGGCCTTGACGCTGTGTAAGCACTGCTCAGCGATAACTAAAACATCCCTGTGTTATCAATGCTGTTTCCAGCACAAGTCCAGAACATAGCCCCATACCAGCTACTATGAAGAAAATTAGCTCTATCCCAGCCAAAACCAGCACAGCGTGCAGTGAAAGGACTGCACTCTGGCTCTCGCTTGAGCTCTGACTTAGGTGCAGATGCTGCAGTTCAGCAATGTAAGATGCTGCTCAGGTTCCCAAAGCAATTATGGCCTTTTTATAAACTTAAATTACAACATCCTTTTTCCAATTTTGTGAAATCTCAGGTTTAGTCTGGGCATGGAATTGCACTGATGTGGTAAACTGCTTTTTTGAGCTAGTTTTTCACAGCTACTCCCCTGTGCATGTGGGTTGGTTTTCTTAAAGCTTATGTCTAGGAGCTGGGTTGGGAGCACAGATGCAATTGCTGGTGCAGGAACTGAGAAGAAGGGAGGAAGAGCAAGACCTGTGCTTTGGTAAGTTAGCTGTTAGATTGGCTAAGCTGTATTATGAAATGACAGTTTCAGTAAGCTGTAAAGTCAGTGCCTTCACCACATCACTGTAACTGTTTTTTCTCCAGTGCTGTGGCTAGAGCTATCATGTGAATTTATAGTACTAGCTGAAGTGTGTTTATCAAAAATGCAGGTTTCACTGGCAGAGGTTGTATATAACAAGTAGCGGTGGTGTCATCGGGGTAGAACTGGGATAAGAAGAGGGACTTACAGTGCTCCTTTATTTGCTGATATGGTGTATACATTGAAAGATATCTGGTGTGTAACGTTGGAAATATGGGGGAAGATCGAGCAGCAGGAAGATACAAGATAAATTAGCCTCTTCTTTTTTCTGCCCACTCGTATACATTTAAGGAAATATTGTTTAAAAAGTCATTGCTGTTTTCATGCTGGGAAGTTAGGAGATGCTCTACTTGATGACGTGCCCATGTAAACAAGGAACACTGAGAATGTTTCTGAAGCAGATTTAAGGCCTGCTTTTTTGTTTTCTTAGGTGTCAGAAGAGTAATTCGTTTTCCCCTGAACTATTCCAGACTGGAAACTATCTAACAGTTTGATAATCAAAAGGATTGTTTGTGGGCAGGGAGGAGACAGAGGTTTTAGGGAGGGGAGGCTTGTACAGATTATCTACTAGAGACGACCGCAGAAAACTACAGTTGCAGACATTAACACTTCTCTGATGTGTTCCTGCACACTTTTTTTCGATTACATAAACACGGAATCTCATTTGCAGACAGGTATTATGTGGAAAATATGCAAGTTACTTTTTAATCAGTGTAGCATAGCTGATCATCTGAAAATCTTGCACTGTACACGGATCTGTAGTCCTTTCTCTCCAGTATCCTCAATGCTTGCCCTGATCTCGTTTAATATGGCCTGCCAGCTGTGCCTGGGTCAAAAAACATGCCTTGATAGCAATTGGAAAATTACAGTCCAGCTTCACAATTTCAACACTATTAGGAGAGAAGGGAGAAACTAATGAAAATGAACCTCAAGCAAAGTTTGAGGGAGTTGGGTTACATTCTGTGGGGAGGATGTTCAGAAGTGGCAGTACCACAGCTGGCTGTGGTAATAGGCTGGAGGGCAACTTAAGCAGTAGTGGTTCTTGGAGGCTAGAATATAACAAGAAATAAAATGAGCCTACGGTTGTGTGGTATTGAGACTCAGCTCATGTTTCCCAAACCTAAACTGCCTTCCACCCCTTGCAAATTAGACATCTATGTCCTTTCTGCCCATTGGGAATGTTTCCTGGCAAGTGGGTTGGGCATTTTCTGGGTGAGGTACTGAGCTGGCTCAGGAAACCTGAGCATGGGCAGTGCCAGACCAGTGCTTGAAACTGTCCTGACTGTGTTCTGTTTGTCTGTAGACTTTGACGGGAGTCCCAAGGTATAACCAAAGAGCTGATCAGCAGCGTTCCCTGCCATGATGCGCAGGAGATGTGCTCTGGGCACAGCTAAACCCAGGGGTGCCAACTACAAGGAAGTGGTGGGTTAAGAGTTACGGGATGGTATTGTGACAAAGTGGCCTTGTTTGTTTGTCAGTCTAAGTAAAGAAGCCTCGTTGATAGGGTTTGTGTATTTTTTTTTTTTAAAGCAGAAGTACCATGTCCTAAAAATGCATGTATCTAGATAATTAGTACTACTGTGTGGTGTGTTTATTGGGGGTGGGGGTAACGTTAGGTGTGTTGAATGTAGCGTGGTGTCTGTGTACTAACAATTGCAACACAGAAATAAGCTCCATGTGCATTCATTTTTCTTCTCTAAAAGACTGGCCATCCTATTTAGTATCTCATAGCAAAGAGATAAGCAGCTTGGGCATCAACTTGGTCAAAGCCTAAGTTTTGCCTTTCAGATGCCAGTGCACAATCAGTCAGAGTACCCCATGTGAAGAAGGCAGTTCTATGTGTCCATCCCTCTGTTAACAAAACTAGTCAGGAAATCTAAACCACTAAAAGCATGAAAGCTCATTTAAAACTTCAGAGCGTACTTGTAGCATCTTGTATGGTGAGAATTGGGATGGAATAGGTTTTCTGGTAACATGCATCATGTGTGAACTCCTTTGAAACTTAGGGGTGACTGCAGACGTCTTACAGGTTTTCAGGCCACTCTGCTGAGGCTTTGTGATTTTCCTGGCTTAACAATGGTAGCTACGCTGCTGTTCATCCTCCCCCTTCATTTAATTTTTACAAGTTTTATCTACCTGCATAGCGTTGAGCCGCATTTGCATTTCTAACTTGCAGTTTGTGGAACTGATGGCGGGAGGTGTCACTGAACTCACTGGAGGAACAATGTTTTCACAAGCCCCAAAGGGACCTCTCAGTTCCTTCGTCGTCTTGACTGTTACGGAGCAGCTTGAGTTAATCATGTGGGAAACCATACGGATACTGCCTATTACTGGAAAAGTAGTCATTTGACTTTCTCTTTTCTTTGTTATAGACCATCAGAATTAGATAACAGCAGCCTAGCCCTCTCATTTTTTTGTCTCACAATTTGCTTAGATTGTTTACAGAGCAACAAATTCCTAGGTCTTGTTCAATGATGGCTTGTTCTTGAATGATGTCAGCCAAGGTAGTAAGAATTCAACAGATCTTTGCAACAAATCTTCTTTCTACAGTTCTCATATTGAATGTTTAATTACATTGAAAATTATGAGAATTAGAATTCTTTCCTCTCCCTTTTTCTCACTATATTTTTGCTTCTCAAGATGCTTTGTGTAGCTTTTAGATCTTAACAAGTGTGATGCTTTTTTTCTAAGTGAATATGCACTATTCCAAAGTTGCTGGAGCAAAATAAATGTATAAATATTACTGGGTTTTGTCATCCTTTTAGCAGTATTAAATCTTTCCGTATTGGTATTAAAGCCTTTGAATATACTTCTTCCTTTTCCACAAGTGAGTTATCTTCTTGTTAGAAGGGAAACCAGCTGCTATGAATATCAGCTATTGTAGTTTAAGCTCACTAATCTATCAGTAGATACATCTTAGTATAAGCCTACCAGTTACAAAAAACCCCACAAACTTGCTTTGACACTTTTTTGCAATATGCAGACATATTTCTTCTCATCTAAAAGCAGTTCTGTGATTAAATTATGACCTTTATTGCATCATAATATCTCTCTCTTCCCTGAAAAGATGCCAAATTATTTTATTTTTGTGAACCTTAAACAGAGATTACAGTTGTGAATGTGAGTTACTGCCACTAAGTATTGCTTTGGCTGTTTACCTCAGCTGAAAGATGCCCGGGTGTACCTGTACAGAACAAATACAAACTTGAGGCCAAATTAACTCTCGTCAGAGTAGCAACCTTTACTTTTGCTTTGATTTTTGAGTGAAGTAGTGATCTCTCTAGTACTTTGAACCAATATGCATGCTAGAGTTCTCAAACATATGTGGAAAATTGTGGCCCTTGTAGAAGTGGGAAAACAGAGAGAGGGAATTCAGAGGGATCGCTGTGAAGCTGCCAGAACACCAGTCACTGAGGTAATTAAAAGCTGGTTCCAGCAGGGCTCCAGGCTCCAGCATGTCGTTCCCAATTATCTGTGTTCATATTTCCAATAATTCGAGGTATGCAATATAACAGCAGATTATCTGTGCTTTCCACAGTTTACAGCAGCTTCCAAGGAGAGAAAGGAGTAGGAAAAATTCTGTTGTGCTGAGTACTTACTACTATGATCAAAGTTACAAGTCCAGTATGCCTGCACAACCCACACTATCAAGAAGTTGCTCTGTCTCTGCGGTCTGCTAAAACAGACGAGCATATACAGAGCACCAAGTTAAATCTTTGCCCGTAATCTGTTGTAAATCCTTACCAGATGGTGGCCTAGGGTGAACTTTAGGTAGCTACTGCAGACAAAGTAAGTGGTAAAAAATAGCTGCCGTGACACAAACAATGTGCTACAGAAGTTTTGCTGCCTTCAGAAAATGAGAGAATGTAGTTTCTGTGTGGAATAAATCTTCAAAGCTTTCTATTTGACTTTGTGTCTGCGTGATACATGCAAATTTGTTACAGCCTCCTAAGCAAAGATTTTTCTAAAAGCTTCTCTCTTTTTGTTCCTTTTCCAAAACTTCAGCAAGAACAGAACTTTCTTTGTAGCAAAGAACAACTAGAAAGTCTCTGCAAAGGTTATTTTCAAAGGAGAAATCTTTCATTCTGGGTGTCCTGTAACAGTCAATATTGTAGCTGTTTCTTTTTTTCTGTAAACCTTTTCCTGGCTAGGCTCTTGAAAGTTGAGCATGTTGATGGAAAGCGGAATGTGCCTAAACAGAAAATGTGACTGCACTAAAGGAATAAACTCAGCTTTGGGGCAGCTGTAAGGTGTGAGGATTTTCTGTGGAAGACTTCTTGACTAATAACAACCTTGAGGAAGCTAACTGTATAAAATTTCCATTGTTTCATCCATATTTTTTGGAAATTGGGGAACTTCTTGTGTGCACGAATGAAGTTCATTGACTGTTACTATTATCTGATCCATTGCTGTGTAATTTCTTCAGTGGATCAATGGTATTTTCCGTCAGAAAGGGTGCAGGGCGGATCTGCTTATTTTCATGTGCTGGTTCTTTCAGCAGCTGTTGCTGCCCTGCAATTCCTCATCTTCAGCAGCTGCACCATGCTTAGTCCTACCTGCGCTGTGGTTAAAGCTCACTCTGTTTAGACCACTCCTACAGTTTCAATCCTGCTCATAGCTGTTCTCTTTCTTACCTACGTATTGCAGCTCTGCCCCCTCACATTGCCCCTCACTGCGTCCAGTGTAAGCTAGGACTCATTTCTAGCTAGTCTAGTAGCTTGTCCTTTCAACTATGAATGAAGCAGTATGTGCTTTACAAGTTTGCTGAGACCTTAAAAATGCATTTACTATATTT
>Ga0065711_1039751_pt1 | contig 17533 bp, 11 predicted proteins | sample Hoacrofraction12_FD_59098 | JGI IMG/M metagenome (GOLD analysis project Ga0065711, IMG submission 59098) | Hoatzin crop microbial communities from Cojedes, Venezuela - Epithelial fraction 12 v2 (version 2) | ecosystem: Host-associated > Birds > Digestive system > Esophagus > Crop | place... | reverse complement strand
GGAGACAAGCTAAAAACCTAATTGCTTCCGCAGCTTTTATGGGTGTGATTCATCTGGTGTAACTTTACCTACCTGTAAGTTAAATGTTTAGTCTACACTGGTTATTCAAAGCCCTGCTATGAGAGAGACACAGATTTCTAGCTCATCCAACCTATCCTAAATGATAGCTCTTTTCTAAGGTGCTTTGTTACTTTCTTATGTCAAGAGACCAAGTCTCTTTCTCCTCCTAAGCGTGTAGTTTAGGTGGTTTCATCTCATCCGCCTTCATCATTCCCTTGGCATTGTAGCAGCCAGGACCTTTTCTCCACCTGAGCCTCAGCCTTGCGTCTGGCAGAGTTTTTGGGGAAGCGTATAGTATCATTTATGGGCTGCATATGCGTGACTAGTTATGTGCAAAAGCCAGGCTAAAAGCTTGCAATAAAATGGAGAACAGTTATATTTTGTATTGGGGTGGTCATTCTTCTTTTTGTAAACCTCAAGGCTTTAAATGATGTTCGTACGGCGTCCTAAAGCAGAGCATTAATGGCATAGTGTCTAACTTAGAATAATTAACATTTCTGCTAGAACAACTGGGGCCCAAAACAGAAAGCTCGTGTATAACAAAATTGCAATAAGTATTTCTATTTCTTTTTCAACGATAGAGTTTAAAATGTGATAAAATCTCAGTAGCCTAGTTAGCTGATCAGCCTGGCTTGCTCGGTTGGTTGACAAACTTTTGAGAAAGTGACGGATCTCATACTGGCTGTTTCTGTATGATGTTTGCAAATAATAGCACAGTGCTAAATGCTGTGATCCAGTCTTTGCAGTTCAAGGCTTACCAACACTTTCCATGAACAAACATTAATAATGTCTTGAACAAGGTTGATCTGTTGGTCTCGTTTTCTTTTTATCTTTTTCTTGGAAGTAGCCCTGTTGTTGAGCTCAGCATTATTGAAAGTTGTTCTGTGATCAACTAAAATAAGCAAACTGTGGCCTTAATTTTGCCTTGCTTTTCTGTTTCCTTTCAGTGGCTGCATCAACTGCTAATTCCACAGCTGGTGCGGCCATGAATTCTTTGACTTCTCTGGGTACTCTCCAAGGATTGGCTGGAGCCACTGTTGGACTGAATAATATTAATGCACTAGCAGGTACCGTAAACAGTGAGTATTTATTGCTGTGGTGGACAGCCTTCCCCAATAATCATGCCACAAAAACTATCAATTGTAAAGTGATGATATGATCATTTTTAATCTATATACAAAATAAGGGGGTCAAGTTGATCTAGTTCCATTCACGGTACATATGCAGTTCTGGAGTCTTTTGGTTTCACGTAGTTTGCTCTGCAAAGTGAAGTCCCTTGGGTCCCTGCGCAAAGACTCCTTTTCTTGCAGGGCGTATGGAAGGTAAAAAGAAATGTCACCGGGGATTTGGGTTAGCTAGGTTATAGGAGAGGCTCCTTTTTCATCTAGGGAGTCTGACAACAGGTTTATTCCCCCCAGTGTACAAAACCTCACTCAGAAATTTAGTGATAAGAAAGGTGTTTGCCACAGTGGCAGTCCTTTTAAAATGTCTGTAGGAATGATCAAATTGACTTGAGAGCAACATACTTTAAAAAGGAAAGCAAGTCTTTGGCTTTTAATTGGCAAGTGTAAGAGAATGATGCAGTCAGTCATTTGTAATACCAGCGCATGCACATCTGTCGTACGACATGATAAACAAACCCAGGCATCTCCAGCTAGGTAGATGCTGGTAGTTGTTAGAACATTCTTCCTTGTTCTTAGCCTTGGTCAAGATTTTCCTGAAGAAGAAGGATTTTTTTTACTCTTTCTGCTATGATGACTTCACCTTTGCCTGCAATGGAAGAGATTTGCCCAGCTGCATTTTCCCCCTCCCGTTTTTTTAGCTGCTGTTGCTCCTTGCATTTGCTTTTGCAATGCAAGGAATCTATTTGGTCATTGCCAGTCCATGACCCGTCATGATGTACCCCCAGGAATGGATGTCCTCCTCAGTATCTCTTGCTCACTCTGATGCTCTGCATGATGTCCTTTTTGTTACTGTTACTTGGCTGCTCACCCAGTCTTTTTGTTCTGTGATCTCTGGTTGTCTCTGTTGGGAGTTGGGAAGGAAGGGGGCTAATGGATGTCCATGTAGCAATGTTGAGTGGTTGCATGGGGTCTTGTGTAAAACAGGTCTTGCTTCTGGCAAGGACATGCGTATTTCACACAAACAACCTCATAGTAAATATGACTCAAGAACAACTTAAGAAAAGTAAATATTAGGACCCAAAATATAAGCTGTTAGTGTCCTTTCTTATTGTTACATTAGTATTAAAGCAAGCCACTGAAAATGGCATGCATGAAAAGCTAGCTTACCTCCTCTCATAGTATGAGCTCTCATAGTAACAGAGCGACCCTGTCATAACTAAGAAAGCATTAAATGTCCTTTCCTGATAAACAGCCATTGTGCTTTACTTCATTTATAAGAAGTCACAATGTCAAGAGCAGAGTTTGGCATCCCACTCCTTCCCTCCCACAAGCACTAAGAACCCCGGCACACTGGAGCACTCCAAGATAACGTCCCCTTCATAAAGACCGAGCAAGAATGAATCGCCTGTGAGCTCTTGACTTTGCGTGGGAACCCTTCTGTTGCACACTTTTTAATGCTGCTTGCTAAGCTACAGGCAAAGAGGTTACATTTCCTCAGCAAGTATTTTGAGGTGATGTGTGTGCAAACTTATCTGCATGTGTCATTTGAAGTGTTAATGACGTATTCACAGCCTAGTACCAAATTTCAGCTTGTTTTAAGCCACCATTATTTCCATGGACTTGTTCCAACAGTGGCTTCAGTCCCAAGTCTTCTTCATGGATGTTTTTATGGACACAGAGAGTGTACGTGCCTAGCATATCTGTATGTGTATAGCACTTACAAAATGTATGTGGATATGTCTGTCTGTGTATATACATACATGGGAGAGATCTAAGGAGGGGGAACTGCCTCCCCACAACACAGCCCGGTGTTGTGGCACTGTTTCTCTCAAAAGGGTGACACTGATTATCAGTTTCAGGTACTTCTGTTGCTAATGGTAGGAAAGCATTGTTCAAATTACAGCCACCTCCCCTATCTATTTTAATGATGAACCCACGCTTTTCCTAGTGACCATGTCTGATCCAGTCATTCACACGCAAACCTGCCTGGGAGTTTGCCTTTGGGGCACCTCAGGTTCAGTGAGTCTGATGTTTCACACTATGCCATGGTCATAAGCACTCCAGTAAAAACATTCACACGTCATTTGGTCTTGGAGATTCCTGAAGTAATTGTGCAGAGAAGTTGGAATTGAATGACATGTTTCTAATTGGGGAATTAACAAGAGCAATCCAAAGCACAAGTCAAGCAGAGCTTAACCCAGAAATTAATCAGAAGATGGCACTGGGCTTGGGCATTGATTTACCCAGAGGTGTTGGAAGAGGTAGTCTTCTGTTGAAGACGTGTCTTGCTCTGTATGTGAGAATAACAAGGAGAATGTCTTCCAGGCTGAGCTCACAAGGAGACTTTTATCTGTTTTCTGGGTCCATGAAAAAGAAACTGGGCTGTGGGGACTGATAGTGCTGTCATTGTAGAGAGAGGTGTTGTAGAAAGATGTCTGGAGGCCTTAAAAATTGAAGAAAATAGAGTGTGGTATGTTTTACTGTCTCCAAGGGTTTATCAACAGTTGTACGTACATTTGGGGATTCACCTAATCTTCCCTCAGTTGTGATTGAAGCGTCTAAAACCTTAAATGACAGAACAGTAGACTGTCTCCTTTGTGCGAGTAAATTTAAATAATGTAACTAACAAAAAGAATTATGAATAACAAGGAAAAACTAATAGAGAGGAAGAGATTCTTTGCATTAAGAAAGAACACCATGGGTTCAGGATGCTGGACAGGTATGACATAATATTTGTGTGTGAGCCCAGGGCAGTCACTCGGCCTTTCTGCCCCCATGTTTGTGTCTGTAAAATGGAGATAAAACTATTCACAACAGATTTGAATGTGATTGGAGAGCACTTTTAAGAGGCCTTTAGACTTGCCAAGCATTGTCACTTCTGTACGGTGTAAAGTAACTCGAAAAAGTGGAAGGCCGTAGATGAGAGACTCCAGAGGTTGTTTCACAGAAGTGCTGAAGGGGCCAGAGTTCAGTATCAGAGGGAGGTACGTTGGTAGAGATGGCAGAGATGCGTAACTGCAGCTGGACCTTGTAAACTTCATAAAAATGTGAAAAGAGAGAATAGAAAAAATATCGAGAGCTTTCTGCAGGTCTGCAGCAGTGCCCTTCCCTGGAGCAGCGCGGGGAGCCAGGGCTGCCTGGCTGTTTGCTCATCCGCAAGCGTTTGGTGGAAGGGGCTAGTGAGCCTGGGTGGAAGGAGGGGGAGGATTCTGCCCACTGCAGCACAAAGCATGTTTATCGAACAGGCTGATGACTCACAAAAGATAACATGTTATCCTAATGCTTCCTCTATTATCAAGTTATTTCAACACTCTAATAAAAGGAGAGAGACAAGCTCCTTTATCAGCAGCCTTTACTTTAACCAGTGCTGTGTATACACCCATGCGAGCAGTGACACAAACCGAAGTACAAAAATGTCAGAGCAGGTTAAGGTCAGGCTCAGGATACAAGAAGAATAATAACAACAACAATAACAACAACAATAATAACAACAATAATAATGACAACAACAATAAGAACAACAACAATAAGAACAACAACAACAACAATTTTTTTTGAATCTTCATTTTCCAGATGTCCTGCCTTTTAGATATGAGATGCTTCCCAAGCCATCTTGGTTTGCAAGCTTTTGTTTTATGACTGGAACCATGATGCAACAAATATCTGGCGCTCTCCTGCTCTGACAGAGGTGTTTGTTCAAAGCAGTGGCAGCCAGTAGCTCCTATCAGGATACGGCGACGCTCTGAAGTGGGGTGGAGGGGAAAGAGAAATCTTCAAAGTGCGAGACATTCTATTAAGGAAAGGCTAAGAATATCATATCTCTGTCAAGTATTTAGTCACACAAATTATAGTAGTATCAAAAGGTATAATTTATGCAGTACAGTTCTCTTAATTGGCACAGACTCTGGTCGACCCAGAAAGGTGCCACTTGAGCAATTGTCCTGATTGTCAGAGACTCATAGGAATACACTTTTTGAATCTACATGAAGGATGGAAGAAAACTAGGAGGTCAGCATCTTTATCCTCCTCTGTCAATGCCAGATAATTCCCTGCAGAATTCTTTCTATCTCTAAATTACTCGTGACAAGGTTTATGCCACTTTCCTTGCAGATTGTTTCCCAGTGTAATAGATTTCATTGTTAATTCTCTATAAAGTGTCCTCTGCTGAATTTCCTCACTTTTCTCCAATTTACATATAACCCCTTATTATTGCTCTGAAATGAAGCCCTCTCTTTCCCTTCAACATTCCCAGGTTTTGTGTCTTCATATGGCTCCACCAGTCACCACTTCACCTATCGTTTTGCCAACCGAAAAACTGCGCAGTCAGTGTCTAAGAAATGGTCGCTGGTGGTTCCGAGTGCCGCATTTTTCTGGTGACTGACCTGCTGTACCTCGAGGGGCCTGATGAAGCCCTCTGAAGCTCCTTGTGAGCCGTTCACCTAAAAACTCAGGAGCACGGGATAGGTAGTTGTGCAGAAAACGTGGCCTAAGTCCCCGGTCTGATGAGCGCTTGCTGCTCCGGTTGGCACAAGATGGAGGCCAGGGCAACTAGCAGGGCTCTGAACTCTGCCACCCCTTCAGCTGCCAGAGAGACTGTGACTCTAACAGAAAACTCACTTTTTCTGGAATTTCTAAACAAAATACGCGTTATCACTGTTAGCTTCGACGTGGCTCATGTAGGAGCTGTGATGAGGAATAGAAGTAACGGAGAGAGGCTGTAGCCCATGAGTTTGTCCACCATCGAGTCCGAGCAGTTAAACTTCCGTTGCAGACCATGCTGTTTGCACGGGTGAGGTTTGCCGTTTTCCACACAGCTAGCAATCCAGTTTGAAATTTCCTCTTTGGCAGTCATCCCAGTTAAATTAGTCTGTTATTTATCAGGACGTAGAATCGCTTTAAAGAAAGAAAAAAAATAAGCAACTCTGCTTCCAGTGAGAAGAAAGGCATCACTAGAACCAAATGCTTTTGTTTCCTCGTGAGAGATGCCTAGTCTGGATGAAGCGCCTTGAGTCACTCTAGATGTGCTGCTGTTCGTCAGTTCTGGAGTAATCGGAGAAGGAGGGTGCAGTCCATGTTCCCACCACAAACCTAAGGGGCGAAGCTTGTACTTGTACGGAGGGTTGTTTCCAAATGCTGGCAGTCAGGGTTCTCTGCTGACGCTGGAAAAGCAAAACACTTTGGATACGCTGTGGCCATGGTCTCTTGCTAAAGACACTGGCCAGAAAGACTGGGTTTCCTTGCAGACTGCTTTTTCCCAGTGGCCAGCTTGCAAGGATGCAGGTCAAATAGGTCCCACTCCCCCGGCTCCAGACACCCTCCGCAGAAGCACGGGTGTCTAGGAGGGTGGGCAGAGAGGGTTTTGGGAGCACCGAGCTGTCATACTTGCCAGGAGCAGGCCGCATGCGAGTCCGTTTGACTGTGCAACCCTTGTGCTAAAGTGATCCTGACACCAACGTCGTGTTTCTTTGTTTTCAGTCCCATTTGGTGAAGCGCCGAGCTGCATGCGCTGCCGTCGTGGTCAGTGTCATATGATACCAACAACTTTCGGAAAGCACTAATGAACAAGTGCAATTTCTTTTCTCTATTGTTGGGTTTTTTGTAAAGTTGCTCAAATGCTCTCAGGTATGGCGGCCCTGAACGGAGGACTCGGCGCAACAGGCTTGACGAACGGTACGGCCGGCACGATGGACGCGCTCACCCAGGCCTACTCAGGAATCCAGCAGTACGCGGCCGCCGCGCTGCCCACGTTGTACAGCCAGAGCTTGCTGCAGCAGCAGAGCGCGGCGGGCAGCCAGAAGGAAGGTAAGCGCCCGCCACAGCCCAGCCCCGCGCCGAGCCCAGCAGCTTTCTGCCGTCGGAAGCAGTGGCGCGGGTTCGTTTCTTCGCAGAGGCTCAGCGATAGGACGAGAGGCAATGGCCTCAAGTTGCGTCAGGGGAGGTTTAGGTTGGGTATTAGGAAAAATTTCTTTCCTGAAGGAGTGGTCAGACGTTGGACCAGGCTGCCCAGGGAGGTGGTGGAGTCCCCATGGCTGGAGGGGTTCAGAAAACATGTAGATGTGGCACTTGGGGACATGGTTTAGCAGGCACCGTGGTGTTGGGTTGATGGTTGGACTTGATGATCTTAGAGGTCTTTTCCAACCTTAATGAGTCTATGATTCGATGATTAATGAAGGACCTCGAGTAGCCTAATCTTTGATTTTTTTTCAGTTTTCTCCTGTTTAGTACTGTGGCTTTCTTCAGCCTCTAATCTAATTAATCTTTCAACCGTCTGTCCTTCAAGTTATACTTTAGTGACCATCCTTTCCTATATAAAAGCATTTACCAACTACCGTGTAAAAAGGCACCAGTAACAAAAATCATCCCTTTATGGGTGCCATTCTCTCTTCTGGTTTCCATTTTCTGTGATAATGGAGTTAATCTGATTAGGTTTAGGGTTTTGAGTTAATGACAAGATCCATTTTTGCTTTGAGTGGTTCTTTGCCTAATTGTGGGTCTTGCAGGGAAGCAACTGAGTGAATGATTGCCCCCTCTCCCCGCGCCAACAGCAAATAAACCTCAGGAAGTTGCTGCTAAGAATAAATGAATACTAATTACAAGATGTTTAGGAAAATGAGATTACCCTTTTCCCCTTTTCCATCCCCCTGCACACTTCCCTGGCATTCTGGGGGGTTGTTTCTGTTTTCCTTGCTTTCTGTCATGCTAATTTCCAGCTGATTCTAGAAGGACAGGAAAATATTGCCTGCTTTCTAAGATTGTATCTGTGTTGTCACTACTGTTCTTGCCAGGGCTAAGTTTTGGAAATAAACCTAGTAGAATACCCTCAAGAGAAATTTTTGTATCCTCTTTTAAAATGGTATCTTGTACTGTTATGGGAACTGTTTCCTAGGAAGACAAATCTGGCATTCCCCCAGCTGGCTGTTGTATAGGGACGCTGGAGTTAAAATGTATAGTTTTCTCTGAATTCTTTACTTCATTTACTGCTAACAGCTTGGATTATTTAAAATGAAAGGATTTTTTTTTAATTTACTTTTTTCGCCTCATCTTTTTGTGTCCTCTGCATTTATCTTTCATCTCGCTCACTTTGGTCAGTGACAACAGACTATTTGACATGTGAAAGCAATTGTTTATTTGGTGTCATTATAAGATACGTATCAGAGAACAGCTTGTCTTTTTCCTAACTATTTTAAAATTTTTTTTCTGTTTGTGAATGTTCAAAGCACATGTAGACTTACTTTTTATTATTATGAATTGACAGTGTCCCTTTTAAAACACAGTCTTTTTTGTTATCTGTCTTGTTTCTGTTAGTAAGGGGTAAAGTTAAGGGAGTAAATTCCACTGAATACTGACAACTATGTTTTGTCTTGTAACATAATTTCTGATATAATGGTGAAGAGTCTGGAGTGGTTGAGGATAAACAAGTACTAGAGTAAACAAGTACTAGAGTAAAATGCTATGTAAATATTAAATGCTGCAGCAGAGTGAACTGCCTCATGCATGTGCTCTAAACTATTGTTTAATAATTTTTTTCTTACTATTTTAAAAAATAGGATTTTCTAGATGGGATAGTTTACTTAACAGTAAGAAGAAATAAGTGCCAGGTGGCTGATTTTTTTCCTCTTTGTTTTTTCACCCCCAAAAAATGTTTTTCTTTTTAAAAACTTTTTTCCCTAATCTGTGTATCCCCTCCTTTTTGTCAAACATTGCAACGTTTTCCTTCCGGCTGAGAGCGAGTAGGCAGCCTGGTTCTTGTGTATGGGAGAGGTGAGGCTTCATGACTCTGTTGCAGAAAGTACTCCATAAATCTGATCCGCGCTTTCCTCTTCCTCTTCAGAAAACCAAGGACATCACATCTGAGGCACACTTAGGTTCCATTAAGGAAGGGAGTTCTTAAACAGGTTATTCTAGATGTGTTTTTACCAGAAATGTTTGTTCCCTTTGTGTACTACTTGCGCTTCTGGTGTCTGCATGGAAAGGCCATGTGTCTGGCTCCATCATACACCATGTTCTTCCAGGCATCCATTGCTCATTTCCAGTATGTTATCATAAAAAAGAAATGAAGCTAGAGGTAAAAAATAAGCTATTAGTGCTAGGATGAATGTTAAAACCAACAGGACTAATAGTGTGTATTTCAAATTTTGTCTGTAAGAAAAATATTCGAAGCACCTTTGAGTTTGTACCTTTCTTTGCAAACTCAACTTTGTCTAAAGCTACTTTAATTTCAACGCAACTACTTTATTTTGAACTTCTTTAAAAGATTTACATTACAGAGTTTCTTCTAGGAGACAGAGCTTTCCATGGGGAATTTGTATTTTTAAAAAAAGCTATCATTTTGAAATGAGTCAGTACAAATTTAATTCTGAGTATCTTTCTCTCTCTGACTTCCCTGATTTCCAGTTCACAAGGTTTGCTTTGTCTTATCATTTTTATTCCCATCTCCACCAGTTTCCTGCCCTTTGAGTTTACATTTGTGATACTCAAATCTGAGCTCTGCTCATTGCATTTCCGCAAGTTCCTGCAGCTAGAATTAAACCGACAAACCCATGCAGGTGTTTGAGGCAGCAGAGGACTCCTTGTGCAGTTCTTGGGGTATTGTGAGAAAGTAATACATTTTGTACCTGTTTTCCTAACCTTAAGTATACTGAAAGACACTTGTATAAATTGAGGGAAGAGGCTGCAGTTTGACTTCTTCTGTAGTAGAGTTATCAAATAAACACTTTTCAAGATAGGATGCTCTAAAGAGCTGCATTTCAACTCTGTTCCTTTGATGATCCACTTGCTTTTGTTCCTTCAAAGTTGGAAAGTGAAATGCTTTCTGACCATCACCCTCAGTAAGTATTATGGAAAAGCAGATTAAATATAGCACTTGAAATAGCTGGTTTCATACTTTTTTTTTTCCCCTGTTGTTTTCCTAAAGGTCCAGAAGGGGCAAACCTCTTTATTTACCACCTCCCCCAGGAGTTTGGAGACCAGGACATTCTGCAGATGTTCATGCCTTTTGGAAATGTTATCTCTGCTAAAGTCTTCATTGACAAACAGACCAATCTGAGCAAGTGCTTTGGTATGTCAAATTTAATAAATCGAATAGTATAAACCACATGCACTGTACTGAAAAAGGGCCAGGAAAGAAAATTAACAGCAATGTGAGAAATGTCATACTGGAATCTCATTCCAAAAATAATGGACTGTTAATCCTCAAATGAGCGGGAAGATGCACAGACAAACTAGTTCTAACTAAAAATTGGATATGAAAAAACAATAATCATCTTCCAGTCTGACATCTCGCATGAATGTGTCAAGTACATGAAACTAATTACACCCTATGTCGGGGAATGTCATTTAGTATACTATTAAACTGCCTTATTATGGATACCTAATTATTCTCTATTGTATAGCTGAGCCACTTAAAAATGCTCTATGTTTAACCCATTACTTCTACATTACAGGAATTTCTTTCTTCTGAATTAAGTACAAGATTTTGCAATTAGTGATTGAATGGTGTGTACGTGTGGTTCAGAATGCTTTGCAGACAGTTGGTGTCTAGATATGCAGCTCCAGCCATCTTGGGCGGGCTCCAGCGTGTTGTGGAAGGTAGCATCTCCCCTTACTTAGGGCAGGGATGAAGGGAGCCTCATGAGAGCACTGTCAAGCTTCCCAGAGAACACTTTGAGCTGCCAGAAAATCAGTTCACAGCAGAGGGGAAGATGACATGTTGGTATGAAAGAAGTTCTAGGGTTGATTAAGTGTGGTGACGTCTTTGGAATAGCATGGGTGCACCGGTTCAGTGCTTTGATGGAGTGGAGCACAGAATGTAAGTGAATGGAAATCTGTTAGAGGATTGGTCTAATAATTGTGGTCTTATCCAAGACATGAGGAGGGTCTAGGAAGAGGAAAGCATCTCTTAAAGATAAGTTTTATAAGATTTGACTTAAAATATTGGAGCTTCCATAAAAGTGACAGTTCTTGCCCAGAGTAAAGGAACACAACTGTATATGTGACAAGAGAGTAACCAGCCCAGACTGCCCCCTTGTTTCCAAACTCCTTTGTACCAGCAGTGTTGCTCTGTGCCCAGCACCATCCCTTAATTCTGAAGTGTCCCCATTAGAAGTGTCCCCATTAACTAAGCTTGCATATCATTCCTTTTTTATAAATCTAGATTTTGTTAAAATGTGTCTGTCTAAGGATTTGTCTCCACCAGGACCATTCAGGGGCCCCACAGCTATTGGGCTTTAACCCATCTTGAAAGGGTTTGAATTTATCTAAGCAGGCAGTACCCAAACACAAGCACGATTCATCAAGTTACTCAGAAACACCTACTGCACTGGAGTTCAAGCCTTGCCACAATCTGTTTTTCACCTGAAGATAAGCCCTTAGTACACTTGGAAAGTTAATTCCGTTCAGAGAAAAGGTGTGACATTCTTTCTGCATTTTTCCATAGTCTCTCAGTTCGTTTTTCAGGCATTCACCTCTTTAAGCTTTACAAAAAATTGTTCATATCTAGACTAATATAGCCCAGCATGTTTCTGCAATGGGTTAAAACCATCCCTGAGGCTGTAGCAAATTTGAAAAGTGGAATTGAAATGGACTCCCTATTGATCTGGAGCCAGTTCAGGTAGCATGTTGGGGTGACAAAATCGTTGTTGAGGTCTCCAGGAATCTTGATGAAATGTCAAATCAAGCTATGTTAATCGAAATGCAGCAATTGTGGTGACTGCCAAAAGAATGTAAATTAGTTTGGGCAGGCGGCTCAATTCATCAGCTCGCTTCCCACACTTGCTTTTCGTGGATTTCTTTTTACTCTCCGATTACCTGCCTCCACATTTGTCTGGATTTATGGGACACAGTTACCTAAGTTAGAGTGATGCACCGAGGTTATCTTATTTGAGGGAAAATGGAGGGGTCAACACCCAACGGATGGAGGAGTCCTCTGTCTTTTTGCCATTAGTAAGCATTCACTAACATTTCAGTTTCTCACACTTCCTCCCCAGATATTCTGCCACCAGGGAGAGAGTTCTGCTTTAAAAACAGAAAGTACTGCAGTGGCAGAAGAAGTTGGGATTTCTGATTCAGTAGGTGACTACTTGGTGATGCTGCTAAGCACAGGCAAAGCCAGGATTAATCCTGCTAGTTTAACATACTAGCATACTCTGTATGTACCTCCTCAGCCTTGTCAGCAAGAATTGTCTAGTTGTTGGTTTGGTCTCATATCTGTGTTTTAAAAAGCTTTATTTTTCCTCTGTCCTCCCACTCTAAAACTAGGACAATTGTGCATCTGAAGAACCTGTTTCTCTCTTGCATCGTTAGTGGTTGTTGGTCTTGGTACAGTTTGGGTTTGGCTTTTTTTTGGTTGGTTTGGTCTTTTGTCTTCTTGGAGGAGGAGGAGGAGGAGTAGTAATAATAATAATAATGTTTTGCACATACTTTGTGCTTTCTACTCTGGACTTTCCAGTATCCTGCCTGAAGGAAGAGGAAGTCAAATTACCAATGAGGAGAGGTTGAACACCAGAGAGGAGAATAGATTGTCCAAGGCTGTCCACTGGCAGAACTGGGAAGAGAAGGTGCATTTTGAGCAAGTCGCAGGGTAGTGATTTACAGTGATGAACTTTTACGCAACACTGCTTCTCAAAATGAAAGAAATACTTTTCTTTGCAGAAAATGGACTTTATCATTATTTGCTTTCTTGTCTACCTCAAATGAATGCTCAAAAGGTTAGGTGGTGGTAAGGATGACAGGACAGCCCGTTTGCGCCTGGAATTGCTCTTCCATGAGTTCTCAAGAGCTCTAGTTGAGTCAGCAGACAAAGGGTTTCACTCTTCAAGCTTACTTCTCGCCTTTCATGAACCTTAGAATAACACAAATGAGAGATGTAAAAGTAAGGCAGGGGTGGGGGCACCCAACGGCATCAGTGCATAAATGCGGTCTGCCTCATAGCGAAATCGCTGCTCGAATGATGATAAATATTTATCCTGATTATAGAGATACCTGGAGATTTAAAACAAAAATCAGAATCATCGTGACAGGGTCTTTGAGAATTGGTAAGAAACATCATCCCACCCTCATGTAACCTGCGGTTTAAAATTCAGACAAAAAATGATGAATGGGTGCAATCAGAAAAAAGATAAATAGAGGGAGAGAATGCCAGATTCCTCTGTAAGCTTTATAAATGAAGGTTCTCAATGAGGGAGAAGATAAAAGTGTGACGAGCTAATGTAGATATAGCATTCCGTGTAAAGAGACACATCATGAATCAGAACGACAAGTGAATGATAAAGGCGGGTACCGCCGATGCAGCACCGAGGATGTATGTTGGAGTTTGTGGCTGAATCGAGGAAGCTAATAAAGAGACGTAGAATGAGGTGACATATCTCACCCCCCTGGAAGGTAAGCAGGGCCTGCGCTAACTGTTATTCTGTCACAGTGGAGGTGTCGAAATGGGTGGCATGAATGGTGGGCGGAAAAGCCACCCCTGGGTGTGCTTGCTTCTCTTCATTCACCATTCGTAGATGCCACCTAAGTGACTAGTTTAGATCAGCTGCTTAACTTTCAGGTGGCTAAAAGTAGCTGAGAAGAAAAGGAGGTAAGGTGATGAGAAGTTCATAGCAGAAGACTGTTCTGAATGTATTTAAGAGAAGAAAGTGAAGGTCAGGAAAACTGTTGAGGCTAATGCTGAATTGTCAAGGTTGGTAGGAGTAGCTACGTGTCGGTTGTGGAGCACCTACCAGGGAGGGGCTGCAGCTGCCTTCCAGCTCATGGCAGATCTCTTTTCTATCCCTGAGGCAATCATAGAGATCAAGGTGGAGATCTCTGAGCTGCTGGAAGTAGACACAGGAGTGCTGTTCTAAGGCTGTGATTGGAGTCGTGTGAACAGATAAGATCTCCTAGAAGAAAATAGGGGAAAGGAAGAAAGGAAGAGAGGAAGCTCCTCGGGACATGGCAGTGATATCAAGAGGAAATGATCTAGTGGAGAAGGTGAGGAAGTGACAAGAGTTACGAAAACCGAGGAAGCTATGGAGGAATATTTATTATCCCTTAAGGATGTAACAAATAATCAACCACAGAACATGACTAGAGTGTATTTGGCCGGGAGAAGGTCTGCAGAGGTCTAAGTGAGAGGTGTTTTTGAGTGGAAGAAACAGAAGTTCGCCTGCATTGTCAGAGAAGAGTTCTAAGTTAAATAGTTTGCTGAAGTTGATTTAAGGTGAAGCCGTAGGGATGGTCTGTGAAGGAGAGCAGCTGGACAAGGACCAGATGACGTGATAAGAGGGGTTTTTTCTTTACAATGGGGAAAGTGTATCATTCTGACACTGAAGATGGAAGAGGGCATCAGTGCAAGGTAAGCAAGAGCCATAAAAGAACAGGTTAAAAAGGTGGTCAAAAGAGGTTAAAAATCAGAAGAGTACGCAGGCACTAAGCACAAATGAAGAAAGCTGGTAGAAGAGAGGCACTGAGAAGCTTGTGTGTTAGGACTGAAAACAAAGCGTGTGGGATCCGTGGTTGAACAGAGGGAAGGGATATGTGTTAAGGCAAATTCAAGTGGAAAGAAGAGGGAGCATTTCAAAGCAGATGCATAATAGCAGGCTGAGTAGAGCAGTAATTAGCCAGAGCCGAGGCAGAGCAGCAGTTAGGCGAGCTTTGCAATTACAAGTGGGAGGCCCAGATATGAAAATGAATTTTGAGCTTCCAGAATCAGGGAGATTTGAGTCCATTATGAAGAGAGCATTTTTAGTCTCCCAGGGAAAAGAAAGCTGAGCCAGGCCAGCCATTCTGAATTACCCGAGCAAGCATTATCCCCCTAGTTAGTGCTCGCAACCCAGGAGCAGAAGATCCGGAGTTCTCGTCAAGCCCTGCCGTTGTCTTTACGATGCTGCTTAATTTTGATGCTTGCATACCCCTGTGGGGACCAAGAGGCTGAATTAATTAACATTTAATGTACCTGGAGATCTTGAACTGGAAGGAGCTGTAAAAATGCAAAATATTAATATTGCAACTGTCCTAAGCTGAGCCCAAGGAGATGAGTGTTTTGTAGCACACAGGACCGGTGCGCATGAACTCACACTCAGGTGTGCGAATGGCTGTAGACATCTTGAGTTTGGGGTTTGTTTCTGTAACCAGGCTTTCTGTTTCAGCTTTACATCTGCAGACTGGCCTAATAGTACCTCCGAACAGACTGGGAGGTATGTAGATATTACACTGAAAAGTGTCACAGTAATAAATATCGTCAGTCTCTAAGGTAGGTAGATAAATAACGGCCTGGAAACTGCATTGCACCAAAAATGGCCAGCTGCATCCCAGCTCGTAAAGCAGCAGTGCGAAGGGAAAGGGGAAGGCAAAGGAAAGGGGAGAGGAGATGGGATACGAAGTGTGGTCGAAGAACTAATTGACAGTGAAGTAAATGCGTCAAATAAATAGTAATAATAAAATCCTAACGAAAAGCCTTCTGATGTTTGTTCTAACCTATAGTTCGCTTTCTCTCCCGCCTCCGTTCTGTGTCTCGTAGGTTTTGTTAGCTATGACAATCCAGTCTCTGCACAAGCTGCTATCCAGGCTATGAACGGCTTTCAGATTGGCATGAAACGCTTGAAGGTTCAGCTGAAACGCTCCAAAAATGACAGCAAACCTTACTGATCTTAACCCCAGATGCTTACTGCTCTTATTTTAGCTTTCTTAGGGTAAGTCCCATGAGCAAACCTGTCCTCTGCAGGGGGGTTAAGAAAGAACATATAGCCAACCTTCACCAAGAGACAGTTATTTTTACAGTTACCACTTCCATTTCCCCACTTGTCCTTATGACACTTGGCTCCCATCTCCTTGCCAAGTAATTACTGAGTTGTGTTACTGTATTTTGTTTTGCAGCATAATTTATCTCCTTTTTAAAAAAAAAAAAAATAAACGTCTTGAAATTCAAAGCAACACACACACACACACACAAAAATGTGCAATTTAACTCTGTGAACCCTGGTGCCATTAGCACACAATAAAAGTTGTTTTCTATGGATGGATCGTATTTTACCAGGGTGGCACCAGCAGTTTATAGGTTAAACAAAATGGCCTCATGCCAGTTGAAGCACTTATTTTGCAACAAAAATTGAAACAAGTCTTTCCACTACATCAACTTGTTTTTTGAGAAGATTTGATTTTCTTTTGGGGTTCAAATCAACGTATTGTTATATATTAGTCTGATTTTACACTGGTCGTCTTTCTATTTCACTTTTTTTTGAGTTCTTGTTTTTTTGGAAAGGATTAATGTAAAAAAAGATTTAGAGATCTGTTTCTAAAGCTACAGGGTTTAAAATAAAAAAAAATAAAATGAGTGACAATACTTGATGTTTCTTGAGAGATAAATTTAATAATAATAATAAAAAGGAAAGCCACAGGCCTGTAAATTTTATTTGTAAAAAGCATTTCTATTTTTATACAAAATTTTTACTGCCTCAGAAATAATGGAAGTTATTTATTGCCTATTGTTAACTTATTGGATACCTAAAGAGCAGCTCTCTATGCTAGCTAGATCCTTTGAAGTAGTCTCTAGAGTAATTGTGCCAAGAATGAGCGCTTTTTCGCTGTCGAACCCTCCACCCTTTACAGATCATGCTTTTATCCTCTCGTTTGTATTTGTCTGGTTATTTTGTTCGTAGTTTCCATTGCCTAGTTTAAAGTTCAGTTGTCTGACCTTTTCTCCCCCCTCCCCGTACCTCTCTGTTACCTTCGTAGAAACTGGGTCTTTCCTCTCTTTTCTCCCCAAAGAGGAATCCATGCTCTCTGACTCCTTTCAGATGGATTCTTTTGGGGTTCCATTGTGCTCTTGTTGACAAGTATTGTGAGTTAATGCAAATTATGTGAATGGCTCCTAGGCTTTACTGATAAAAGATTTGCATTCGTTTTCTCCTGCACCCATAAAAGTGATTTTGTTTGTGCTGCATAGACTCTGTGTAACTTTTTTCCTCTTCCTTGTTTTTTCCCTAGACATCTCCATGCCCGTTAGCCCATCGTTTGCCTAGCATGTCCCTGTGGCGTCTCAAAAAAAAAAAAAAAAACCAAAAAAACCACCCCAGTTTCATCGTCCCGTCATTGTTTCTGATGTCTTTCTGACCTCACATCATGTTTGGTTCTCCTACTGACCTTTGAAATTTGCATGTGACCTCATCTAGCTATGAATTCCGGAAAGCCAATGTGAAAAAACATTGCTGCATTCATGCAAGACTGAAATTTATTATTAGATAAATTAATGATAGGATTTAAAAATAACCTGTGGCAAAATGTTTTTTCTTTCTTTCTTTTTTTTTTTTTTTTTTTCCTTTGGGTTTTTTTTTTTGGTTTGGGTTTTTTTTTTTGGTTTGGTTTTTTTTTTTTTT
>Ga0065711_1039748_pt1:12500-17534 | contig 17534 bp, 13 predicted proteins | sample Hoacrofraction12_FD_59098 | JGI IMG/M metagenome (GOLD analysis project Ga0065711, IMG submission 59098) | Hoatzin crop microbial communities from Cojedes, Venezuela - Epithelial fraction 12 v2 (version 2) | ecosystem: Host-associated > Birds > Digestive system > Esophagus > Crop... | reverse complement strand
CTGCCCAGGCACGCTGCTGGCTCCTGTGGAGCCGGCTGCCAGCCAGCACCCCAGGGCCTTCTCTGCAGGGCTGCACTCCAGCCATGCCTCTCCCAGCTCATACTTGTGCCTGGTGTGACTCCATCCCGGGTGCAGAATCCAGCACTTGGGCTTGTTAAACTTCATCCCATTAATCACTGCCTATGCACCAATCTATCTAGAGCATTGGGCAATATCTGTCTCTAATGTGACTTCCAGGGATGTCTCAAAGAGTGTTGAATACATTGCACGTGGAAAGGACAAGGCCATAGAAGACCAAGATCTTTCAGGACCCTGCCTACTAAAAGGTGTGAACCCGTTCCAGCTGATCTTACACTAGCTACTTGCTGGAACAACGGAATGAATACAACTGTCATCAGCAGACTCTGAATTGATCCCATCATAAATCACTTCCACTCAACTGGACTTGCTTAACTTTCAAGATCTGCTCCTTGGATACCCATATCTCTGCTAGCCAGCACAGGTTCTTTATGCAGTTCTTTCACAGAATCACAGAATGGTAGGGGCTGGAAGGGACCTCTGTGGTTCATCTAGTCCAACCTTCCTTTATGTGTCCTCCTGACACCGACACTGAAGATATTTATAAGCATTTACAAGATGCCCTCTCAGTCTTCTCTTCTTCAGGCTGAATAAGCCCAGTTCCCTCAGCCTTTCCTCATAGGAGAAATGCTCCAGTCCACTCAACATCCTCATAGCCCTCCACTGGACTCTCTCCAGTAGTTCCTCATCTTTCTTGAACTGGGGAGCCCAGAACTGGACACAATATTCCAGATGGGACCTCACTAGGGCAGAGTAGCGGAGGAGGAGAACCTCCCTCGACCTGCTGGCCACTCTCTTCTTAATGCATCCCAAGATACCACTGGTCTTCTTGGCAACAAGGGCACACTGCTGGCTCATGGTTAACTTGTCATCCACCAGCAATCTCAGGTCCATCTCCAGAGAGCTGCTTTCCAGCAGCTCAGCTCCCAGCCTGTACTGGTGCATGGAGTTGTTCCTCCCCAGGTGCAGGACCCTGCACTTACCTGTGTTGAACTTCATCAGGTTCCTCTCTGCCCAGCTCTCCAGCCTGTCCAGGTCTCGCTGGATGACAGCATAGCCGTCCGATGTATCTGCCACCCGTCCCAGTTTGGTGCCATCAGCAGACTTGCTGAGGGTACATTCTAACTCTTCATCCAGGTCATTGATGAAGAAGTTAAACAAGACTGGGCCCAGTGCTGACCCCTGGGGGACACCACTAGTTACAGGCCTCCAACTAGACTCAGCGCCACTGATGACACCCTCTGAGTTCTGCCATTCAGACAGTTCTCAATCCAACTCACCATCCACTCATCCAGCCCACACTTCCTGAGCTTCCCTAGGAGGATGTTATGGGAGACAGTGTGAAAAGCCTTGCTGACATCAAGGTAGACAACACCCACTGCTCTCGCCTAAGCTACCCAGCCAGTCACGCCATTGCAGAAGGCTATTGGATTGGTCAAGCAGGATTTCCTTTTGGTGAATCCATCTTGACTACTCCTGATAACCTGATTCAACCTCTTTAGGCTGTTGCTTTATGATTACTCTAACCTAAAACTTGCCTGTTTCTCTAGAACAGAGGCAGATATCTGCAGCTCATCAAATGAATCCCATCCCTGGATTTTACCAGAATGCTGGTATATTATGATGCTTTCTGAATGTCTTGAAGCATACTGAAGTTCATCATTGCATAGTGTATTGCCAAGATTTTATTGCATTCACCTCTAAAATCTATCTCCATCCTATCACATATAGATGGAGAAAATCTACAGAATCTTGAATGCAACTTATAAAAAAAATGCTTAGCAGTTATAGGTCTTGATTTAAACTCTGCAAAAGCCAGTGGAAAAAAATCTTGTTTTTCAGGTGGGGCTGGGAGAAGTCCCATATAATACTTTTTATGTGTAGCACTCCTAGCCATTTAAAGCTGAAGTAAGTATATGATCCTGTTTTACAAAAAGGGAAATTCAAGTCAAGAGTTGCAAATGGATTTACTTTTTAAAATCTCTGCAAATTCAGGGTGCACGTCTTGAGATAGAAGACGTGGTTCCCACAGGAAAAGCTGAGTGTCTAAAGATCATACTGTCTTCAGTTGCAACAGTGAAATTCAGCATTTCAGGTATTCATGTTACTTGGGTCCTAGCAGATTTAATAGACTCACTGTGTGTAAAACAGTAAGCTAATAGAAGAGATGGGAGTGGAAACATGGTCTTTTTGGCTTAATCATTCAGACCATCCTGCCTCTCATATTGCCAGATCGTGAAAACGCTGAACTTTAACACATTACATAAAAATTCTTATTAAGCCTTTTTTATATCGATTTATTCTGTAAAAGGAACATGTTATAATGCAAATATAAAATACTTCTGATTTCTTAATAAGGGAAAAGCCACCCTCACTTCCCTAAGAAATCATTAAGGGCTTTGTGGTTCAGCCCATTGATAATCAAAATGTACCCTGTATGAGTGCCAGCCATCTTCAGACTACCAGTAACTTGAGTTTCCATTTTTCCAAGTACAAAAGCAGATCGTGTTGGAGATTTCATATAACAATACAAAACCATTAAAAATTCAATTTGATGAACAACGTTCAAGAGGCCATCCTCTCTCTTCTCCTCAAATACTGATAAATTTGTCACCTCAAACAGTGATAAATAAATAAATTCCCAGGCTATTCCCTGCTGATCTCTCTAAGCATATGTAACAATATAGATCAGGTGTGAGGACTTACAGTCCCATCAAATGGCCTGGAGAGACATTAGAAGGTAGCCTGTCGCCTTCAGTTTCCTGCTCGATATCTGACTATGCTGCCTGGTTGCTTTGTAGAGTGCTTTCAATCTCAACTTGTTTGAGTGTTTCAGTTTGCAGGTTGCTTATTCAATTCGCCAATATAAACAAAATAAAATTGCTGATCTTTTGTTATTGAGTTAAGATGGGCTTGTACTTTTGCTTCTTTCATGTAATTTAGAAACATTTATTAGGAGGGGGAGACATTGTTTCTACCTTTTCCTACTTAAAGCCAGTAGCACAAGAATCTGAATAAATAAAGAATTTCTTAGCTGGGGAGAAATGCTGTAGTTTCTAGCAATCGGGAATCAGCATAAGGTCCTTTGGCATTCTGTTCTCTGTGAGGCAGTAACATTGAGAATATAGTATAACAATTTCACAGGCATCTAAAGCATCTATACCTGAAGATCACAAAGCAGTTTAATTACAAACAAGGATTAGGTTTTTCACTCATATCTATTACTATCCCTTATTTCCTATGGATGACTAGGAACAGAGACTATTAAATAACATAAAAAATAGAACAGTGGCAGAGTAAAAGCTTCTGATTACTATCCTGAACTTTTTCCTCCATATTGTCAGATGATCTTTGATGGGTAAAGATTTTCTTTCCAAAAGAAGGTAGGTCTAGTTTATTACATAAAGCAAAGTTCTGTATTTGTAAGTTTGTCTTTCAGTCTTACCTCTAGAAGTTCTTTGGTTTTTGATTACTTTACAGTTAAAAAGCCCTTGGTGATCAGCAGGAGGATGGTTAAAGTCATGGCTGAATTATGCAATGAAGCAGCTGAAACATGTCCCTGTTCCCCTGAAAATGAATTTGGTGTGACCTTGGTGGTGGCTTTCAAAGTACTTGAGTCTATTGGACATCTGACTTCTGGTGGCAAAGCAGGTGTTAGTAATGGACAGTAAGTGTAGATTGCAGCAAAGCTGCCAGTGTTCTTGTGAAGAGACGGAGTCCTCTGTATTTTGTTTACCTTTAAGAAGTTAAGATATTTTCCCTCTTCTGCAGTTATTTGTCATCACCTTAATGCAAGAATCACATTGGGCTTCATAGCTCTGATTATGCACAAGCACAATGTTAAATGTTATGATGTGAGACATAATTTCTTTCTCCAGTAATTCATTTCAGTGTTTGTGTGTGAAGATTTTGCAGGCTTCTGACTTTGCAGGCTGCAAATTCTCTCTCTCTCTTTCTCCTATTGACCACTTGTTAAATCTTTTTGTTTGTTTCCCACCTTTCCCCTGGGACCCACAGACAGACAGCCTTGCCAGATTCATTTTCTGATCAAAGCTGTTTGATTTGGTCAATTTTGCCACATTGGAGACGTTCTCTATTACAGAGATAAATAGCCTTGGGCTAACTGTCAACGAAAACTTGTAAGCTAATAAATTATTCCAATTTCTTCCTGCGGATTTCTCTGGAGACAGCCCTAGGAAATACACTTTTTGATTAGTAAATTTCTCTGTGTGTGTGTCTGGACATTCAAATGTGTCGACTTTGATTAGCACCATTGCTTTTCAAGTAGACGCTGGCTGAGGGGCTGTCAGTTGCCGGCAGCCCTGATGCATAATGCATCAGCTGGGCTCGGAAACAGGAGCCTCATCCAAGTCTGGAAAGGCGGGAAAATTTGCCCCAACAGCCCTTTGCACCACGGGAGCAGTCCAAGTTGCACAGACTTTGTCATCAGCAGACACAAGGCCCTGGAGAGCATTGGAGCCTTGAGAGGGGTAAACCTGTAGGAGTGAAGAAGGGCAAGGAGAGAGCCATGCAACTTCTGCCATGCTTTTCACTTCCACGTCCTCTGCTATCCCCATAAAACCGCTTCCTCCTCCTCTTCTTCTTCCTCCTCCTCCTCTTCCTCCTTCTCCTCTTCTTCTTCCTATTCTCTGAGGAGCATCGGATTTTCTTCACCTCCCACTTGGATTCCTGTTCATCTGCTTTTTGCCTAGTTAAGGACCGGCAGGTTGTTATAGAAACAATATTTTGGCTATAACAAATCAATCGGTGCGTGTGAACACAAACATACAGATCATTTATCAACTGCAAAATACCCTAAATTATGACCTTTCTAAAACCTATCAGAAGGGCGAGGGAATGCATAACGTAAATTAAACTTTGAAGGGTCAGCGATTTTTACTTTCACTATTCATCTTTCTTTCACCTTATAGGTTTAAGAACAAGAGTGCTGTGTAA
>Ga0065711_1039748_pt1:0-7500 | contig 17534 bp, 13 predicted proteins | sample Hoacrofraction12_FD_59098 | JGI IMG/M metagenome (GOLD analysis project Ga0065711, IMG submission 59098) | Hoatzin crop microbial communities from Cojedes, Venezuela - Epithelial fraction 12 v2 (version 2) | ecosystem: Host-associated > Birds > Digestive system > Esophagus > Crop | place... | reverse complement strand
CTTTTTTCCAGGAAATGAAACAACATTACTACATTTCCTAATAAATTATAAACTCTTAACCAACCTCAGCTACACATCTGAGAACCATACTCTCCCCTGACATCTTTTTCATACTGAAGACATGGTAAAATGCTAAACCAGTAACTTTTAAATTGAACTAACTGCCATTCAAATCAATAATAAAAAATGTTTTGAGTTTGTTTTTTATACATCTATTCCCCCTACTGGTGATATTTATTTTTATTTGGATGATAAAAAAAAGAAAGAGGGTTATGAGAGATTACCAGCAAAAAAAAAAAAAGAGATGAGACTGGGCTAGTTTGTTGCCTTTTCAAATTGTTATAGTATTTTTTTCATGAGATTTTTCTGTACATTATGCTGCCTATGCAACATGGAAGTCAAAGCATACAATGCCATTGTTAATGCAGTGTATGAACTTACCTCCACTGAAATCATCAGAGCTCACCAACACTTTAGCAGAAATAGGCTTAAGCCCAGTATTTATACTGTTCCTGTTCTCAAGTATATTTTTGAAAGCATACAAAGACCCAAGGCAAGTTCTGGATTAATTTTACTGCTACATGACAACCTAAGGTCTGAGAATCCCTCAATTTTAAATAATATCTCTTTTGTTAACATATAGGTCTGTGGCATATCTGCACAGGGCCAAATTCCCTTGTTCATTAACATAAATACTCCCAGCATCTTTTAAGGAAATTGTCATGCGATTTAAAAAAAAAAAAAACAAACCAAAACTACAGTTCAAAACTTGTTAAAAAAATTTAAATAAAAATGCATGATAATGGATTTACCCAAAGATTGTAGATTATACGTTTTGCTAATATTGAGACAAAACTCAGTCACCTCCTCTTATTATCTTTGATATACTGATGGAGGAAGAGGGGGAGCTTTTGAATGCTCTTGTGTATTTTTAAATTATGTGTTTGGCATTTCTAAATAATTTATGTAATTCAATTTTACTAACATGAATTTTCATGGAAAGAAATTTGCAGTTGTCTGGTAAGTATTCATGGAGACAAATTTTTGAATTTGCACATGGAAGTAATCACATCAGAAGCACCTATATGGTCACCTAATCAGAGGTGACCAGTGCAACTGGTTCAACCTCTCATAGGTACACAACACAATATGAATATGAATATTCACAGGCTAAAGGCACTCAAATAGATAGCTCTTTAAAAAGCTCTACTGACAATATCTCAGCTAACTGTTTACTTAATAACTCAGAGAAAACTGTGACCTGTTAGTGGGTAGTCTGTGACCAGTACAAGAATTTAAGTTCAGTTGACTTTTGTAGCTCTGCTCTTCAGGAGCAGGACATAAACCTCAAAAAGCACAGCACAGCCCTGTCACAGTAGAGGGACAACCGGGAGGGAACATCATGAATGGAGAAGACATTTGTTTGTGTCTTTAGTTTGTGTGTCTTCTCGAAATTTATAAAAGTCTTGAAACATAATTTCTTCTTTAAAAAGTACTTTCTTCTCTTGTCTTTCTTTAAAGATCCAGGTCTTGCCTTGCACAAGATACAGTAAGAACTAGTGAAAGGATAAAGTCACAAAATAAAGAGCAAAAGTTTAACAATGTATAAACATTGGGGGTTGTACTTTTTTTTTGTAACTGTTTACAGTTTGCACTTGCTCACATTTAACTGCAGTGGCATATTACCGCAAGGTGGGGTTTATTTGATGCTGTTTTTCTGGTTAATGTCCAAGGACAATATGAGGTCTTGCTAGACACAGACTCTAAAAGAAGTCATCCAGCAATGACAGAAAAAACGGTTGTGAGTCTTATGACAATTCTAAGGTGAAATCGGGCAGAAATATCTTCTGTACACATGAAGAGAAAGGAAAAAGGAGAAATGTGAGAGGACAAGCCAAACACAATCACTACAGATTGCTTTGCACATCTCCATTATCTCAACTGCTGTTTGATACCTGGATGGTTGCAAAAGCCCCATAATTAAAATTACTTCTTTAGGAAATCTGCCTCGCTGATTCTGCACACATACATATATCAGCTAATTAGGTTTCTAATTCACATACATTGCACCAGAAGTTTTTTAACTCTGTGATTTATGGCCATGGACAGGGAGTTTGTGTCTGTGCAAGATGACTCACACCAGACCAGGACACTAGGTATCCTAAAATCAAATACAGAAAGGGGAAGGTTCCTAAAATATGCAAAGGACCTGTTTTTAAAGCTCCCATGCTGCTGCCCTCCATTTTTTCATCCTGTCAGGTTTTTATTAAGTCCTAGTATTTTCCTCTGAGAAACACTGAGAAGTTTTCTTCATCACGTGGGCCTTGCTGCTGGTTTTGGACATGTTGAATGAAGACTGTCAAATGCCACCACTGTTAGATGCCAAGGTCGGTGTGTCCACTATCAACCTGAGGGGAAATAGTGCGTTTAATTTCATTTTTTCTTCCATACATCTCATACCAACTTGAAACACTATAGGAAATTTTACCCACATGGTTTAAACTGACTTTTTTATTAATCTACCATCTTAAGTCCATCTTTGTAAAGATTCACGGAGGGCATCTTGAAAGCAATGAAAGTATGTTGGAGCTCTAATACTTTTTCTTTCCAAAGTAAGTAATCACTAGTTGCACAAATTGTACTATGCACAATTAGCCCATTGTTTTCAATATAATACTGTTGATTCCTGTTCTGATATAACCAATTTTTCATCATATTTGTTCACCAGTAGACCTTCGAGGATATATTGGCCAAATGAGGGCTTCTTCACATGACAGGCTGCAGAACAGAGTCATTAAAACCAACAAGTTAAGGGTCTTAGAGGTGGCATCAGCTTCTTACCTTTTATCTCCCTGGGAGGAAGTATCAGAAGTGAAAACCTCACATGTTCTCTCTCTAGTCTTGGAAAAACATGTTGTTTGATGGGGCCTTTATTTCACTTTTTCCCTAAATGAGAAGCTGCAAACAGAGACAACAATGCTCCTAATGCTGTTTTTACAGGCACCTCCAAGCTGTTATTCTTCTGAGTCATCCTCTCGATTCTCCTTTGCCAAGCATATGAGTTTCAGTGACAGCTTAATCTCAACCAGTGGCTCATTTTCCTTATTCCAGTGAGATCAGCAAAGCATGGGGGGGAGAAGAGCTTGCTCTACGAGAAGGCAATGGCTAGTTATTCTGAGGTTAGTGCAGATTACTGACAGTTAGTAGGTGTGGAGCCCTCACCTACAGCTTCTTCCTGCTTCCTGTTTGGATGTTACCCTTGGCGAAAGTGGAATCCAACAAAGCACTGACTTTGGGACTCACAGTGGGACCTGTGGATGGAGAGCACTACCTGAGAACAGGGTATTATTTGCAACAACAACAAAAAAAAGTATAGAAAATTGTATTCCCTGTTTTTCCTTTATAATAACGCTTCCTGGAAAAAAGCCAATCTTTAGCTACCCTTGGTATTCTGTGGTATTAAAAGGTTAAAATGTTGAAATACTTCATTTGCAACTACAAAACACAATTTCCACAGCATGATAGTGCCATGTCCTCACAAAATGAACTGCAAGCAGCAAATGACGCTAGAAGATGTGTAACTTTGGCCTATTAAATACCACTGCAGAGCAGACTATTTTATTCTAGAAAAATAAATAAATTTTAGCAGTAACTTTAGTAAGCTAAACTGTACTCTGTAAAAATGCATTAAAAATATATGCAAAAATCAATCTGGGTCCATAAAACCTTTCTGCTGCATTTAGCCTAAACCCACATTTTTAGACACACGGAAATAAGAAATTGTGATGCTACAGTAGCTGTGTGTCCTCATTATATTAAAATAAAATGATATTTGGACCACTTGTGTTCCACTAGAGTGCTGTGTGTAAAAAAGTGTTCATGCTGATACAAACAAACAGTCCAACATTGCCTTTTATGAAATTACAGTAGCTGATTTCATCAGTTGCTACACATGGCAGAGAGAGATAACTAATTAACAGAGAATTCCCTATGAAAACATAATTCTAAAACATTTTGGCTTCACCTTTCAGCAGATGGACTGCAAGAGATACTACAGGAAAATGAATCAAGCCAACTGAGTGATGGGGCTCATTTTTCCATACTGCAGACATTTTTGTCATCATGCTAATAAATCTGAATAAAATCCAGCACTAATATGTTGAAAATAGTACTCTATAATAAAGTTCGGCTGCAGTGTCCACAGTTAAGCCTGATTTTTCAGAAATGTTGAGCACCAAGCAGTTTCCGTTAATTTTCTTCCAGGGAAGGAGCCACACAGAGTGCAAATGAAGGTGGGTGGAGCTGCCACCACTTAGGCGTCTGGGGAAGAAGCGGAGTGAGAGAGTTCATTTAGGCCAGTTGATCATATATACAAACATTAGTGGCCAAAAACTTTAGTGAGGAAATTAATCCTTTGTTCCCGCACCACCTTTTATTTTCTGCATGCAATGCACAAAGACAACACATTGCCCAGACACAACACTGGAAATTGAGATGTGTGCTCTAACCCCCTGGCCTGGTGCTTGGCTATGGGCAGCCAGCTCAGGCATTGCTTGCCATGCTCATCCTTCCTATGGAAGCAACCTGCCCTCCTGGGAAGTGGGGAGACATGGTCTCCACAGTCCTCACTCCAGTGGGATGTTGGGGGCTCCACCTCTCTGGCAACCAAGGAAAGACTCAGAGGGAACTGAGTGGAAAACACAGCCAAGTATCTTTATTCCCTCTTTCCCCAAAATGCAAAGCTGAACAATCATCTCTTACTTCCTTTTGCAGGCAGCAGAGCTTTTTTTTTGGTGTTACGAATAGTAAGATGGGAAATCTCTGGAACTACAGCTGCTTCCCATACACTTCTACTCATGTTAGTCAGGAGAAAGGTTAGTGAGCAAAGGTGAGGGACACCCACATGCATGGTACTTACTCCTGGGGCATAGTCAGACAGATCTGGTTTCTTTGGGACGACCAAGAGACCGACAAACACAGCTCCTGGATGGTTGCATTCAAAGGGATGCTTGTGATTTTAAAAAGATAATCATTTAGCCTTCTGGGACCAGTTCCATCTTAGAATGTTTCACCTTTTCCTGAGCTTGTTGCTGGCTAACACCTTCTACAGGAGATCTCTTTCTGAAGATGTACATCCCCAAGTTACAAGCCTACAATTAGACTCTTGCAACTCGGTGAAGGCCCATCTGCTCCTTCCCCACTTCTGCAGGCTCTTGGCATTCCTAAGTCAGTGTGGGTTGTGGAGTCCTCCAGATCACTCTCTTTAAGCTCACAAGGCACATACAGTGAAGAAGTCCTGGGTAACGCCTGAAGTGCTCACAGAGGCTGCGGCTTACGCAGAGATATGTGCTTCGGCAAGCATTAACAAGCTCCTTACAAACAAGCTGCAGACAAGTGGCAAGAGGACCCAGAGGCTCAAAAGTCTCCTTAAGCCCATCATGCATTTGCAAGATATTCTTACTGAACTTGTATTTCAGTTCCATTATCTATAGCATTGAGATTAGTGATGTTTATCTTTAGGATTGTTGATTAGAAGTAAAAAATGTTCAGTATTATTGAACAGCAGAATGAATAGTGTCTCAGGATTGTAAATACAATGGTTGTCTGGCAAAACTTGAGAGGGAAATACCTCACCTAATAAGAACTGGAATTGTGGATGACAATTATATTTTATCCCACTGTGACCCCACATGAAGATATTCTGATGTTAAGTGGGCTTTTTGAAGGCATATTGAATATTTTTCTTCCTTTCTTGCAGCAAGGTAAAGGGAAAAGTAAATAAGTGAATATCGTAAATGCATTTTCAAAGTTTAATATGTTTAGCCTTTTATTTTTGTCTCCATTTCAGCCTGATTCTGAACTGCCAGGATTTTCACAAACCTGCTTGTCTGACTGTTACAGCATCAGTCACATTCCCTACCAATAGATAATCTCATCTATAGCTCTACTTTAACATAATTTTTCACAGCTGGGATGAAGTATGCCTATGTGTGCTGTGAAGAAGATTATTATAAATGTGCTACATGGACATGAAGAACAAAAATCAAGAGAAAACATTGCTGTGTATTTTTTCTGATTTGAAGGTATGGCATGTCCAACCTAAATATTTTATGTCATATATTACAGCCAGATTCACCCCTTTGTGCGGCTGCATTAAAGCACTATGAGTAGAACAGAAGTATTGCAATATACTGGTCCATCAAGTGGAGTTTAGGTGAATTTTGCAGGATGGTGCAAAATAGCTACCGTACCCACCAGTTTGCTTCATCCCTCACTCCATCAGTTTGTCTGGCTTCTTTTATAGTTATCTGTCCTCTTCTACCCAAACTCCAGCATCTTTTTAGTTTCCAGCTCCTTCATTTACCTATCCTCATCTCTTTCTACCCCTTTAGTTGATTTAATCACAGATGCAGCATATGCTTACTGAAAATAAACACATACCTAGTGATCACTGTTTTTCAGTATTTCGTTACAGCAGAAATTTATCCTTCAGCAGATACTGCTGCACAGGAACTTTTTCAGAGATTCCCAGGGAGACTTGTCCTTGTGGCCAACTCATTTGCATCATTCCCAGTGGAAATCGGGAGATGGAGCTTCGCCGTTTCCCGCAGTGATGGAGAGAAAGTGTATAAGAAGCCAGGTTTTGAATAATGCTCTCTTCGCTAACCTCAGTCACACTGAGACTAGTACGTGTCACGCGGTATTTTTGAAACAGTCACATAACTGCAGGAAACCTCAACCTCAATGACAAGAACAGGAGTTTGCAAACATTTTGGAAGAGTTTCTAGAGCATAGCTGGGAAAGTAGTCATTAATATATAATATGTGTACATTTGCCTTCAGTTATGAGCATCATACACAATTTCAATGAGTTCTAACTAGATGGAGACAGAAAGCATCTTTGTGGCATTCTAATTAGGAGGAGTATGGACAGAAGAATCTTGGTGTGGGTGCTCATTTTCTTGTTGTACCCTTTTTTATTAGTTTTAACAGATCTATGTTGAAATCTCAAACAAAAATATATTTGCGTACAAGAGTAAGAGCTCTAGTTTGAAGACACACTGTATTTTTTACCTAAGATAGAGATGTGGAGTGCTTATTTTAACTTAGAAGTGCAGTTCGGCTTCAATTTTGCTGTCACGAGAAAAGGTGCTTCATAGCACTGAAAGAGAAAAGGCTTGTTACACAGATGAAGAGTGTGTCAATTCAAAGGGGACTTTTCCTTCTGGTATTTGTTACTGGCTTCATGAGGAGCTACTGGAGAGAGTCCAGCGGAGGGCTACGAAGTTGATGAGAGGACTGGAGCATCTCTCCTGCGAGGAGAGGCTGAGAGAGCTGGGCTTGTTCAGCCTGAAGAAGAGAAGGCTGAGAGGGGACCTTCTAAATGCTTACAAATATCTTAAGGGTGGGTGTCAGGAGGATGGGGCCAAGCTCTTTTCAGTGGTGCCCAGCGACAGGACAAGGGGCAATGGGCACAAACTGAAGCATAGGAAGTTCCAGC
>Ga0065711_1006379_pt1 | contig 17534 bp, 12 predicted proteins | sample Hoacrofraction12_FD_59098 | JGI IMG/M metagenome (GOLD analysis project Ga0065711, IMG submission 59098) | Hoatzin crop microbial communities from Cojedes, Venezuela - Epithelial fraction 12 v2 (version 2) | ecosystem: Host-associated > Birds > Digestive system > Esophagus > Crop | place... | reverse complement strand
CCCCCCCCAACGTTTTGTCCTTTCTCCTCCACAAGATTTGACACTGGAAAGCAAGCTTTTATCAACTGCCAGAGCAATTGGTGACCCCTGGGTGTACTCGCAAGCTGCATAGAGAGTGGATGCATGTGAGTGTATCTGCAGGCATTGTGTCATTGCATGTTCTTGTTTTGTAGTAAATAAGTAGGAAGAAAGAACAGCAAATGCTTCTGGCTTAAATGTACAACATCTCTACCAACCTCTTAGATTCATTTTGCTGTTTGGACTCTGTGATGTTTCTGATTCACTGGTTGTGGCAGACGTATTCAACGCTTTGACTGAACAGATGTTTAGAAGTGAGGTGGGTTTTTGTCTGTCTGGGAAGACTAAAGGTCAGTGCCCTGCCAACTGACACAACCTCAGAAGGTCCCAGAGGGTTTTAGGAGTGAGAGGGGTGTGGTCTGGATTCACCCTTCTGGGCCCCCAGCAGCTTTCAGCTTGTGCTGAGGACCCTGGCTGCTGGGGAGTTTCACTGGTGGAGCTGTAGGCACAGGTGGGCAGACTCTAGTTCCTCATCTCGTTTCTGATATGTGTGGTTTGGATGTCTCCATCTGAAGCTTTCACCCAAAGCTGTGTTTATAGTCCACTTCCAGGAGATCATTCCTTCCAGTCACTGCAGGGAGAGAGGAATCGTACTCTGGAACTGGAGTGCAAGTCCCTCTGTCTGTCCCGCCTTCTCAGCCTCTGACTTTTTTAGGCCAAGCAAAAACATTTATCTACTTGGTGCCCTAAGTCTTTCATGATGATAGATACAATACATGTTTGAAGAGCTTCTCTGCATTACAATGAAGTCTTGTGTATTTCCATCACATTTTCAAGCCTCTCATCATGCCATGAGGTTAAGGTAATAAAAGCCATGTAGGATAGTCAGGCTCCCTCTTAATGATCTTTAACTTCTTGAAATGGTTTTTCGAATCTTAGCCTACATTAACTGCTAGCTGCTATTTATGGCTCAGCAACACGAGCAAGTTATAGCTGATCGATGAGGCAAAAGCTAAAAAGGGAAAATTTCTGACATCACAACAGATAAAAAAAAAACCACGTGCATCTATTCTGGGAACTCAGCTGCCAGGTTGGCACTACATGCGTTGTCACCGTGGCTTGAAGAGCAGTTGTAACAGTATGTGGAGGATTCAGACAAGCAGGTTCCAGTTGTGTCTCTAATGTCTCATTTCCTGCAATGAAACACGCATGATAATTGTAAAGAAGCAAAGTTCTGCCATATGTCTGTGATGAGGGAAGTCATTGCAGCATGATTTGCAGTTTCACACTGGCTTACCCACAACTTAAGGCTACTTGTCCATTGCAACGTCCATCTCTGATCTACATCCTCACCTCACAGGGCAGCCCAGCTCTGCCAAACAGCAATGCTGATTGATGATGCTAATGCACAAAGAAGCATAAGAAAACTGTAGCCACCTCCTTTTCTGTTCCTCTGGCAGAAGGACTAGACAGATGGGTCACCTGGAGTCTGCCTCGTGTCTCTGAGCCAGTTCTGGAGATACGGGTTTAGCACGGAGGGTCACCACCTAACCTCGTGTATGCACAAGTTCAAGATGCCATTCTGGCACCGTCATTGACCAGTGGTGCTGGCAGCCAGCAATGAAAAATCCTAACATGGTGAGCAAATTAAAAATACAAAATGGGCTTTTAAAACTGAGTCATGAAAAATAATAATCAAGAGTGCTTCATGCTTCTCTTTCAATAGCTTTCTTGCTACAAACTTTATGATGAGAAAAACATCTTCCTGCTACGCAGTGCTGTGCAAAAATGTAGCACGCAGGCGTTTTGGGGCCTGCAGAAGCTTCAGATGCTTACAGTTTGCTGGTTATACTAATGTTTTGCCTTGCTTGACCTATCTCCTCAGGGAAGCATAAAAATAACCAGCTTCAGTCCACTACTTGGCTGCTAATTGTCCACTTGTAGATCTTAGTCCCAGCTGGGCCTGCTTCTGCCTAAAGGCGGTTGTGTTCAGTAAAGTGGCTCCTTGCATTTGCGAGCAGCCTCACAATAGAAGCAGGTGGCTGCCATTTTCCATGCAAGAAAGCTCTTTGGAGAAAAGGAAAAGGGGCAAATAAGGAGAGGAAAAAAGAAAAAAAAACCCAACAAAAACAAACAATGTCAAGCCTCTCTGAGAGGAAAGCCTCTGCACTACTCTGGTTAAAATGGATAGAGACCAAAAGTGTGCATAAATTAAAAGAGAAGAGGAGCAATATTTCAGGACATAGGAGGGAGAAGAAGAAATCCTGCTTCTGTCATTTCTCTGCTAACCACCAAATCCCAGGGCTGCCCTCTCTGTTTCCAATTTCAGTAGGTATGCAACATTGAAGTATTTTCCAGTGAAGATGCAGCCCCCTGTACAGCTAATTTAAGCCTCCTGATTATGACTTCCTTCAGTGAGTTACCTTGTCTTGACAGCTTACAAGTAGTATGTAATTTCCCTGGGGTGCTGCACACCAGAGGTGGAAAACTGCAGCTAAGCACAAAAAGAGAAAAAGAAATCACTTCACCACTGCAAGCTTCAGAGCTCTCCTTTCTTGAGTAGGTGAAAAAGGAAAATCCTAAACTTCCTGTCACATTGTCTCACTGCTAACAGACGTCACCTGGAAAGGGGACAGCACAGGGCTTGTCTCTAGAAAGAAACAATAGAGGAAAAGCACCACAGAATGTGCTTGTTCAACAGCATTGCTTAGCAGAAGCCAGATTTTTTGTCTCAAAGGAAATTCCGCTATTTTTAAATTGTTTTTCATGCAGAAATGTTGAAAATGAAGCCTTTGAAGTTTCTTGCCTTGTGACAACTTGGGTGGGGGAATCTCTCAGTCTACCAGAAGACTTTTTACTATTATACTGAAATCCAACGTCTATTCTGTTATACTATACAATATCTCATCTATATGCCCACAGCATGTATACATATGAGCAGAATGGAGAGAGTAGTTGGGCAATGACTGTTGACCGCTTGACCACTACAAACATCTGGAGGTATCAAATAAAACTGATAGAAGCAGCTGGCAAGCTAGCAAAAGGCTGTGATTCTTCACTCGGCTGGTAGCTGAACTGTAGATCTTCCTGTAAATGGACATCATGAATGGCAAAGGTTTACATGGGATCAAGGGGAAAAATGGTCAACTAATCAAAGAGGTTCCTACAAAGGCTGCTAAAGACAGAAGAATCTGATCTGCCTCAGAGTCACAGGAGCTGAAAGGGTTTTCAGGTATTAGAGACTATTAGCATCTCACAGTCTTGCCTTGCTCTTACCTTCTTTCCCTTTACTTTCAGCTCCCGTTAGAAGTACTAGAACTGGTGAACCGTCATGTGACTTATGATGTTTTCTCAGACTTAAATTTTATGTCCTCTTATGATTTTATTCTATAGATTTTTTAAACTCTAAATAGTGTTTATCTTTGGAAAGTAAAATATTAATTTTTGCAAAACGCTTAAACTGATATATTGGGGTATTGCTAACTGGTTTTGATTCATTTTTTGGAATAAAATGTCAGTTTTGCAAGTTGATATTGTTCTGTATTTTTGCAAGATGTTTTACCTTCAGGCACACATAGGTTTTGAAACAAAATCAGTATTAGGTCAGGAATTTCCTGGAGCTATGTTAAACAGTGTTAAAACTGAAAAACTATCCTGGATGCAGACAGAGTATGAATGAGTTGTACAAGATAGTTGTTCTGATGTGCAGGTGTACTGGGTTGGCATGGCAAGGGGTGCTACAGGGGTGGCTTCTGTGAGAAGCTGCTGGAAGCTTCCATTATGTCTGATGGAGCTAATGCCAGGTGGCTCCAAGATGGACCCACTGTTGGCCAAAGCTGAGACCATAAGCAACAGTGGTAGCGCCTCTATGATAACATATTTAAGAAGGAAAAAAATCAGCAGTGGGGTAGAGCAGTGAGAATATGAGAAACAACTCTGCAGACACTGAGATCAGTGAAGAAGGAGGGCGGGAGGTTCTCCAGATGCCGGAGCAGAGGTTCCTCTGCAGCACATGGAGCAGACCATGCTGAGGCAGGCTGTGTCCTGCAGCCCATGGAGGCCCGCCATGGAGCAGATCTCCACCTGCAGCTTGGGGAGGACCCCACACTGGAGCAGGTGGATGCCTGAAGGAGGCTGTGACCCCGTGGGGAGACCACACTGGAGCAGACTCATGGCAGGACCTGTGGGCTCATGGAGGGAGGAGCCCACACCGGAGCAGGTTTGCTGGCAGGGCTTGTGACCCCATGGGGGATCCACTGTGGAGCTGTCTGTTCCTGAAGGACTGCACCCCGTGGAAAGGACCCACACTGGAGCAGTTCATGAAGAACTGTCTCCCATGGGAGGGGACTCCACGCTGGAGCAGGGGAAGACTGTGAGGAGGAAGGAGCAGCAGAGACAACATGCCATGAACTGACCACAACCACCATTCTCCGTCCCCCTGCACTGCTTGTGGGGANGAGGTAGAGAATACAAGAGTAAAGTTAAGCCTGGAAAGAAAGGAGCGGTGGAGGGAAGGTGTTTTTAAGATTTGGTTTTATTTCCCATTATCCTACTCTGATTAGATTGGTAATAAATTAAACTGATTTCTCCAAGTCAAGTCTGTTTTGCCTGTGACAATAATAGGTGAGTGACTTCTCCCGGTCCTTATCTTGACCTACAAGCCTTTCATCATATTTTTTCTCTCCTGTCCAGTGGAGGAGGGGGAGTGATAGCGTGGCTTTGGTGGGCACCTGGCATCCAGCCAGGCTAAACCAGAACAGCAGGTCATCTCATTGCAAATGACTCCAAGAAGTGTACTTTTCACAGGGGTCTGGGCTGTTGGGCTCTGTGTTCAGGATGATATAGTAGGGATTTTTCTTTTTATTTAGGAATACCTTGTGACTCTGATAGCATGAGGATATAGAGGATTCCCCCATCTTCAAAGGGCTGACTCTGTGGCTGACACTTGGATATTCTTGCTGTGGATTTCATAGCTGGACATCGCTGGACTTCAGCTTGTTCATTGTTTCTGGACTGATGTGTTCAATTCCACTGTTTACGGTGCTCACACAATAGATAGCTGCAGTCTACTGCTTGTTTCTTAGCAAGTACTGGCTGGGCTGAACATTGAGGGTTACAATTTACAAACTTGGATGTGTACTGAGCAAACGAGGGTCTCTGTGCAAGCTCTCCAGTGACTCTATCTCCACAGACAGATTCATCTTACATGGAGAACTCAGAAACTGCCTGGACAATACATGAACCAGTGAAAAAAGAGGTTGAAAACCTCTGGGATCTGATCATTACCTAAATCACAGATGACAATTTCATGATTATTCATGCAGATTCATCTGTAGATATGGAAGCAGTAGGTTTCTTCTTTACTTTTCTAACTGGTATGAAGAAAGAGGGGATTTTTCTTTGCTCGGATTCAATGAGGATTGCAAAGAGGAGATGTGGCTGGCCTGTTGTTCCAGGTCATACCCTGATATGCAGCCTCTTCAATTCCAGGGAGCCATGAGCAACCTCCTGCCTCAGCTGGGCTGAGCTACAGCTAGGGCATATGAAATTCTTCAGGAGCACAGTTTTACTGTGCAGGCACCCAGAGCATGAGCACAGGACAATAGCAGGCCCTTCAGACCTTCCTTTCTCAGTAAATCTAGACCAGCTTGATAGACGACAGACTGAGACAGCACAGCAGGCATTCATGGGTAATCCCACTTCTTGAGAACTGGGAGAACAGTTCTTAGAACAGCCTGGTGAAAGCAACACTAAGCATCACCTCTGCCATTCTGGCCATACACAGTTGCTGCTTGCTTACACAAAAGAAAAGAAATGGTTCCTTGACTCATTAGGTTTTTCTCAGTTTTTTTGTCTCCCAGCTCAGATCTGCTGAAGGTAGCGACAAGTTTCTGTCCTTCAAAAAATTCAGTGTAACTTGCAAATGATGAGTCTCAGGCATCAGCACTAATTGTATTAATATTTGCTTGGCACATTAGCTCTGAAGACCTGATAATTCATGGGCTCTGTTCACTGTGGTTTAGTGCCCATAGATTCCTTCTCTGGAAGTGTCTTGCTGCAGCATTTCTGTCTTTTGAGGTCAGTGTGATGAGCTGCGTGGGTGTTTTTAGACATGAATCATATGCAAAAGGCTGATTCTCTTTTTCTTTTCTTCTTTTTTTCCCCTGACGTGCTAGGCAGCTTTTAAAAAAACAGCCTTCCAAATTCCCAGACTTCTTTTGCAACCGAAAACAACACAAAGTTTTATACTCATTAATTGTTCTCATCCAGTATGGGTTTATGCATCACAATGGTACCACGGTTTATGCAGACATATCCCATACAGCAGGGTTAAGGCCAAATGACTGTAGCAATGGGGGACCTACCACTTTAGGTACCTTAACAAGTGCACTTTGAAATCCATGCTGCTGCAATTTCCTGAAATCAGCTGAGTTTAGGAACAGCCAGACAAGCTGAAGTCAGACCCCTGCAGTACGCTTCAGTGGTAACCTATATATGAACTGTTCCCTGGGGATCAGTTTTTGTGGTGTTGGAGGTGTTGCTGGGTTTCCCCAGGTCTGTGCTGCAGCAGTGTGAGGTGTTCTTAATGCCTGCCATGTGGCTATCCCAAACAGATATGGGCAGGAGCAGCATGCCATCATCCTGGCACTAATGGCATCATTGCTCTGGCTCTAAACATGCTTGCTGTAATTCAGGTGGCTGCCTCTGGTATCAGCATATTTTAAGCCAAAATCAGTGTAAACTTTTCTTCATTACATTGAGAGGGTTTGTGTTGAGTGGTTTCAGAAAAGAGGTATCCAATTCTTCCAGGAAAGGGAACCTTTATCAGTTTTGGATTATCTCCCACCTGCCAGCAGTGGTGACTTGGTTAAGAAGTGGACTGGTCTCCCACAGCCCTGTGCCCTCCCTGGTAAGTTGCACCAGTGTAGATTGTTGTGTTAGTACTGTAATGACTTCTTTTGGGTCTAAACTAGCATTTTTTTTTCACTTTATCTGTACTGTTTGTGCTTTGATTATTTAAATTGCAGCCCTCTGACTTACATTTAGGTCTGTTTGTTGAAGCATAGTGACCCTGGGACCATGAAAGCTAGTCCTGAAAGCTACCTGTATTTGTGGGTGAAGGAAATGCAATGATTGCTGAAGTGAAGATAGTGCTAGCTGAACATAACGCCCATCCTCAATTTTATTGCTGTCCTGCCATGGGCACAAGCTTCTTCAGACATACACTGCTGGTCTAGCAAGACTTTTGCTTGTGCCAGTGAATGTTAGAAGCTGGGAGGAAGGCCAGTAACTCCTGTGTCACAAGGAATGTGTCTCCAGACAGAGAAAGTGAGAGCTGAGGTGCCACATGAATGTCACTTTTGCTAATTTATGTCCCACCTTTAAAAACAGATAACAAGTGCATGATTCATTTTCAGAGTAGTGAAATATCCTGTGCATGCTCTGTGACTACACTTTAGTAAAAAATGCAAAAAATAATCTCAGTTGGAAATAGTCTGATCCAAACCTACATGTCCTTGACTTGAACCTACTTGAGCCATTAACTGAAATCAGGGCCAATACCCTGGGAGTGAATTGCTGGGCAAAGTGAGAAAGGGAATGAACAGCTTCCTGCCAGCCAAGCACAGTCCCACTGTGCCAGATAAACCCTCTTGCACTTCTTCACCCTGAGAAGCCAGGGATCAGGTTAGAAAAGCTAAAGCTAAATCTGGCCAGGGACATCAAGGGCAACAAGAAAAGCTTCTATGGGTACATCGGTGATAAGAGGAAGGCTAAGGAAAATGTGAGCCCTCTCTGGAAGGAAACGGGAGACCTGGTTACCTTGGATATGGAGAAGACTGAAGTACTCAATGTCTTTTTTGCCTCAGTCCTCATCGGCAAGTGCTCCAGCCACACTGCCCAAGTCTCAGATGGCAAAGGCAGGGATTGGGAGAATGAAGAACCTCCCACCATTCAAGACCATCTAAGGAACCTGAAGGTGCAGAAGTCCAGGGGACCTGATGAGGTGCATCCATAGGTCCTGAGGGAAGTGGCAGATGAAGTTGCAAAGCCATTATCCATCATATTTGAGAAGTCGTGGCAGTACAGTGAAGTTCCCAGCAAATGGAAAAGGGGAGACATAACCCCCATTTTTAAAAAGGGTAAAAAGGAAGACCTAGGGAACTACAGGCCAGTCAGACTCACCTCCATGCCCAGTGAGATCATGGACCAGACCTTCCTGGATCCACTTGACACTGTCTCACACAACATCCTTGTCTCTAAATTGGAGAGACATGGATTTGATGGATGGAGCACTCAGTGGATAAGGAATTAGCTGGATGGTCACACTCAAAGAGTTGTGGTCAACAGCTCGATGTCCAAGTGGAGACCAGTGAAGAGTGGCATTCCTCAGCAGTTGGTATTGGGACCAGTGCTGCTTAATATCTTTGTCGGTGACGTGGACGGTGGAATTGAGTGCACCCTCAGTGAGTTTGCAGATGACACCAAGCTGTGTGGTGCGGTCAACACAATGCAGGGAAGGGATGCCAGCCAGAGGGATCTTGACAGGCTTGAGAAGTGGGCCTGTGCGAACCTCATGAAGTTCAACAACGACAAGTACAAAGTCCTGCACATGTGTCGGGGCAATCCCAAGCACAAATACAGGCTTGGAGGAGCATGGATTGAGAGCAGCCCTGAGGAGAAGGACTTGGAGGTGCTGGTTGACGAGCAGCTCAACATGACCCGGTAATGTGTGTTCACAGCCCGGAAGGCCAACCGTATCCTGGGCCACATCAAAAGCAGCATGGCCAGCAGGTTGAGGGAGGGGATTCTGCCGCTCTGCTCTGGTGAGACCCGACCTGGAGTCCTGTGTCTAGCTCTGGAGCCTTCAGCACACGAAAGGCATGGACCTGTGGGAGTGGGTCCAGAGGAGGGCTGCAAAAATGATCCGATGACTGGAACCCCAGTCCTGTGAGGAAAGGCTGAAAGAGTTGGGGCTGTTCAGTCTGGAGAAAAGAAGGCTCCAGGGAGACCTTATGGCAGCCTTTCAGTATCTGAAGAGAGACTGTGGGAAAACTGGAGAGGGACCTTTCGCAAGGGCATATAGTGACAGGACAAGGGGTAGTGGCTTTAAACTGAAAGAGGGTAGATTTAGACTAGATACAAGAAAGAAATTCTTTACGATGAGGGTGGTGAGGCACAAGAACAGGTTGCCCTGAGAAGTTGTGCATGCCCGCTCCCTGGAAGTATTGAAGGCCAGGCTGGATGGGACTTTGAGCAGCATGCTCTGGTGTAAGGTGTCCCTGCCCATGACAGGGGGTTTGGAACTAGATGATCTATAAGATCCTTTCCAATCCAAACCATTCTATGATTCTTAGAGGCCAGGCCCATGCTCAACAGATGAGGTATTAATTCACTCCGCAAACAGATAACAATCAAAATGCCTTTGCTTCAGCCACCTCAGGCTGCTGTGTTTTCTTTGCAGTGGCAGGAAGCTTTGTGTATGTGACAAGCAATTATGTCTCTGCTGACAAGTGCCAACTCAGTCACTTCATAGTGTGAGCCTGCACCCCTAGACTAGTGATACAAAAAGGAATAGCTGCTAGAAAACAGGTGAGTTCCCACAAAATAAAAAACAAACTGCAAAGTCTTCAGATGTCTGCACTTCTCTGATTCAGCCTCCTGTGCTACTCAGCAGCTCTACATAGGGAGCCCTGGGAAAGGAGACTAGAAAAAAATTTTGGAGGAAGAGATCAGCAGCAAAGAATGCATGGAAAAGGTTTGTTGAGGTTTTCAGACATTCTTGATTTGTACATTTTGCACTGAGTTGAGTAAGTCTAGATCAAAGCTGAGGTTTGGTTCTTCATTCCACCTGTGTTTACATCCTCTAGTAGGAAGAGAATTGCTGTCCTGAGAAACACCCTTTGTGCTTTTTGGTGCTCTCCATTCCCCCACCTGCATGACTTACCAATGCTGCTGAAGCTTAGCAGCATTTGCATTTGGAGCATGGGTCCCCATTTTGCCCCCCAAAGGAGCTTGGGATTCTCTGGAAGAGTTTTTTTTGTCCAGGCCACTTTATTTTTCAAGAACCCCAAATCACTCTGCTGAGTGACTGTTAAGGAAGCAGGCAAGGGACACACACCTCCCTTTCACATTTGACTTCAGTGCAGATATCCATCTGTTATGCTGGCGTAGGGAAGAGGGCATGTTCAGTAGCACGAAGGGAGCTGTGCATTTTGGAAGGAATAGGTTTGCTTTTCTATTTTTAGCATCCTCTTTCAGGATGTGTTGTTTGATCTGAAGCATTTCAGTGTCTAGTGTCCCTTCCCTATTGATGAGCTGCTGGTCTCATGGTCTGGAGCAATGCTTGGATAAATCTCCACTGTCACAGTAGCTGCTTTTATAGCTGATAACCTCGGGCTACTTTTGAAATTCGTGTCATAAAGTATAATGCATCAGCACAAGTCATCAAATGTGCTATTGCAGGGCAAGGGGTTTTCTTGGCCATAAGGCTAGAGGCAGGTATTCAGAAGCAAAGAAGTTACTGATATCAGCTGAGCTTGGGTGGGAAATGGGGAACTTTCATTTGTGAGCATCTGGTTTCCTGTTAGAGAGAGTGGGCATTTTGTGGACACAGGACCATACAGCAGAGGGGAGAGGTGAAACTGAAGTCTTGCAGGACGCAAACGTCATCTTGAACAGTGGCCCTGATGGTTGTACCTTCTGCCCTCCCATATGGAAGTGGGTTCAGCCCACCAGAAGCAGAGTATAAAGCCATTGAAGGCAGTTATCACAGTGAGATGGAAGAGCTCTACTTTCCTTTAGCCAAGGCTGTGACACTGACCCTCTTGCTTTGAGCAGGTGAATTACAACATTCTTTGTGATGTGTTGTGGATTGGCTGCTGGGAAAGTCAGAGTGAACCCTTAGCTCTGCATCCTTCAGCAAGTCACAGGAGTGGATTATTATGTCTCATTTAGAGTAGCTGAATTACTGAGCACTGCTGACTCCACAAGGATGCCGGGGGGCAACATCGCTGGCTTTTGTGCCTCAGGTACCTGAACTTAAGCACGGATACTCAAAGGTTCTCAGTTAGTTCAACTTAATACAGCCTTTGGGATTTTATAGTGGGTAAAATTACAATTGTAGGAATGGACAGCATAGCTACTTCAAAAAGAGATACCACCAGGTATCAAATTCTCATTTGAAACATATAAATCTTTGGGCCAATAACTTTTTTATTAAAGGAACACTGTCAAGTATCATCGTGATACTATATTTAGCGTTTAAATGAAGTATGTTCTGAGATCTTCATTTGCTGAGTGATTTGAGCCTCTTGTCTGCAGCAACATGGGCAGTAAATACTCTGTGAAGAGCTCCAGGATCTGTGGATTGTCTGTATAGTGCTGGGGAGGGGCTCTGGGGCTGCAGTGCCCATGGGGTGAAATGTTTATCTGCTTTTAAGCTAAGTCATGGTCCACAACCTCGCTTCCGTCCTTCACCTTCTGGAGTGGAGAAGTTATGAAGAAGCTTTTAGTGCTTCTATGTGTAAAAACTTAAGTGTTCAGGCATAGAGACTTTATGGTTCTATGTGTGGTTTGGAGAACTGTGTATTCTCCTTTGTGTTTGAGGAAAGAGAGGCTGTCAGGAAAACAGACCTATTCAGTCTACTGAGTCAGAAACATCCTGGAGGTGAGATGAAGCGAATAGGTGTGTGGAGGACACGCATCTTCTTTATACCTTGCAGTTGTGGCTGTCAGGCAGGGGAATGAGCTTTTTCAGACATAGTTCTGCAGTGACTGTTTTGTACTCAGAGCAGGCCTGCGTATATACAGACCATGCTGTGAGTGGTGGCAGAGGGGTGGGAAGAAGGTGAAAGCCTCTTGGCACAAGGATGCCCATAACCAGTTGTGAATCACTGCACAGCTATTGAGATGTGCTGCGCCATGTCCTGCATGGCACTGTCAGCAAGCCAGCTTTTTCACAAAAAAGGAGGCACAGGTTAAACAGACACTTTTCTGAAACTGTAGGGGATAATGTCATGAAGTCCCTGTGTATTATACTTTGTGGGTCTAGGGTAAAACCTGGGTTCACAGCTGCACCCCACTGTGTATGAGGGGTGTACCATCACACTGGACATGGTGCCATCACTGGCTGAAGTAAAGCAGGAGGGTCTGAGGATTTGAGGTGTTTAAGCTGGAGCATAGTCACCATTTTCCTTTTCTGACAGGGAAGTATCACGGTGGAGGAAAGTGTGAAAAGGAAACTTTTGGACACCTTCCAACATACGAAGAACTTTTTAAGCTGCCATCAAGCCACTAGGTACACATGCTTGTATTTCTTGGGCTACATCTCAGCTCTGACCAGGGCAAAGGAAGCATGAGCTGTCCCTGTGTTTCGCCGTGAGCCCAGTCCAGCTTCACTGTTGCGTGCTGTAGCTCTGGCAGCTGGCTAAGTATGGCCAGAGTGTGGCTGGGAAGCTTTCTGTAGGATTGTCCTGTACCCTGGTGTAAATAGATGTTGCATGGTGCGGATAGGACCAAAATATGTCACCAAGTCAATTTCTGTCCTTAGGGAAACATGGATGACATCTATTTAAAGACTTGCCATGTTTCTGAAATGGTGCTGTCCTCGATGAGACTGGGTCTTGTGTTGTAAGCAAAAAATGAATGTGTATAAGCAAGGGAGCCACCATTGGGAAATCTTGCTCAAGAGTTATGTTCTTCTGGCTGCAGTTTTGCTCTTTTTTCCTCACAAGAGTCTTGTACCAACACAGATGATGCTATATTGATACAATAAAGACAGAAAGAGGTTGAAGTCTCAGTGAGGAGCACAAGTCCACCAAAGACAAGGAGTGTCAGAAGATACAGAAGTGCCCTGTATTGGTGAGTAAACAAATGTAAACCCTAATTTACCTTTGAGGACCCAACCACTGACTTCCCAGAGCCTGAAATAAGGGGTCCCAGCAGTCCTTGAAGTGATGCCCCTGAGACCCAGTGACTAGGGCTGGTGGGTGGGTAGCTGTGGCATGGAGTGAGTTAGAGCAGCTTGGCAAACAAAAAGTGCTTCCTGTGAGGGTCTGTTACTAACTTTTAAAGACCAGTTGCTCTGATTTGTTAGTGCTTTGGGAAAAGTCCCACAGGCAGGAGACAAGCTGACATGGATTTGTCAGCAGCTGACCCAGTCTTGAGTCAATCAGTGTTGGTGTTGTGCTAGGCAAAGCACCGGGATGCTACCTCACCCCCTACTCCTAGCGCTGCTCCTTGTTGTCCTGCACTCTTCAGCATCCACGTTACTTAATAGCCTGCTACAAATAATTTGTTTACTCTAGCTCCTGCATCCAGGAGTGTAGCTCTTCTTGCAAATCTTACTTTCCTGGCTTGTTACCCTGTTATGGTGATTATGTTAGGGCAATACAAAACTGCCTTGAGTTCTCCTGATTTAATGTCTTCCTCCCTCCCCCTCCTCTCTGTATTTGTTCATGTAGAGCATTGGGAAATCTGTAATGAAAATAATGGAGACATAGCAGGGAAAATAAAACCTTTTTGAGGAGGTGAGGCAGGATTTGTACAAGGCATCTAAAAATCTCTGTAGGGACAAGTTGCCATCGGGCAGTGTGGGGAGAAGATGTGTACACAGAAGAATCTCTGAAGCGATGGGGTTTTTTCCCTTGTGCAGAGACAGAAGAGTCCTAGGAAAGCTGAGGTTCACCTGCTCCTTTGGGAAAGGCCAGTACAGACCATGTGGCATCACTTCTGTGCCAGATATCAGCATGTCAACTTGCACACAATGCTAGACAAAGCATGCTCAAGCAGGAGATGGGTGCTTTGTCCTAGGTGTTCTCCTCAGATTAATTAATTCTTCTCCCCAGGGCTAGCAGACAGTTTTTGTTACCTTGCTTCAAAAAGCAGTTGGTGCTTAGCTGCTGTGAGCAACTGGAGCCTTTCCTCCCAACCAAAGGAAGGCTTGGCTTTGCTTGCCAGATCACCACTGACTGGCATAGTCAAGTTGGGATATAGATTCCCTTTGCTCCAAGATGCCCAAGTGCACATTTGGACTCACAGGTACTTGCTGTTGAAGAACCCATAACTCATCTGTGCCCATGTTCTGACCTGCTGTTTGGGGCCATTTGGGCATACTGCAGCTGGAGCACCAAAGTAGGTGAGCTTGCTTTCCAGATAACCCTTCAGAAGAAGCAGTCACTGGAGTTTGCATTCATTACCCATAAGTAAAAGGCTTCAGAAGGAAGGAAGCAGGTCTAAAGGACATAATTCTTGCAGCATATTTAAACGTGCTCTGCCTCCAGCAGCCTGTAGTCCCCTCACTGTGGAGCTGTTTCCCGAGGAACAGCTGAGCATGAATTCCACATTAGCAATATGCTGCACCATTTCTACTCTTGGGAATGAGATTTGGAGAAAGCCACAGCTAAGACAATGCAACACTTGATTAATTTAAGATGCAGCAGAAGAATCCCAGCTCTCAGCATACAAAAGGACAGCTCACACGACTCCTCATCCCCTGCTTTTCACCCAGGTCCTTACTGGGAAGATCACATTGCTGTGCTGCCAGGGCTGAGGTGCAGCAGCCAACAGTCGCATTCATCTCCCAGCTGCATCACTCCTCTCCTTTCAGTGCATCACAGCTGAGGAAGGAAGTGTCCTCCCGCTGTTTCACTCCCTCGCTCCCATCCCGTTTATAAATGATATTCTTGTACCTCCTTGCTCTCTCGTTTTTACAAAAGTGGTGGAAGTATAACTCCAACTACTTACGCTAATATGGTCTAATTGCAAGGCCAAATATGATCAATGTTTTAATACGATCAAATTGGAAATTGAAGGCTCCATCTACTTTTTGTTCCTTTGTAGGAGTGGGGGGACTTGTAGCACTTGTAGGAGTGCTATTTATTTACAGTATCCCCATATAACATGATTTTACCCACTCATGTGCATTCTTACATGGATTTCACCCATCTACACACACACAAGCACCAACACCCGTGCCCGTGTAGTTTAACCAGGATCACTTGTGTATGACACAGATTCGGATGCCAATGGTGAGACACCATCACACCCCTAAGGGCTTGTTGCCTGTGTTTTCATACGTGCTCCTGTTCAAATTGCAGTCATTGCTGCCTTGATATTGCTGGCAAGATTCTTGACATTGGGAATGGCTTCTGCCGTTCTCTGCTCTGCACCTCCCGTGGGCTGTGCTAGCAGGCATCCACTTGGCTTGGCTTTCTAACGCCCTCCTCAGTAGCAGCTCCCCTGTGCAGCAGCCATGCAGGGCCCAGGTGAAGCACTGCTGCATCTTCAGATGCAGACTGACTGAAGACAGCGTGTGCTCTTCCTCATCAGCCACCCACCCACCCCACCCCCGGCCCAGCAACACCCTGCACAGCTCAGCTGCTGGAGGCTCGCAGTGCCCTGCACCCCAGACTCTGCTGGGACAAGCATCCCAGACTCCTCCACCCCAAGCTGAGGGGCCTGAACCAGTACTCCCCTGCTCTGGCAGGGAGTGGAGAGCTGTCCGAGTCTTGTAAATCCCCTTATCCACGACAGAGGATTGAGGCAGGGGAGAAAACTCACAGCCAATCCTTATTAGAATTTTTTGCATGTCAATCTGTCACTACTAAGAGACAAGCTCTTATCATGCACAGCGATAACCAGCCCTGCAGCCTTCTGTGAGCCACACGATGGCAGAAGAACCAAAGATGACTGCAAAGCGCTTTGAAAATATCTGCTGCAACCAGGGAAGGCATCTGCCTCTGGATCTGCTGGTGAAAAGGGTATCACCTCTTACATGGCTAACCCAGACCCCATCAGGAATCTAGCCCGGTCAAGAGACAGCGGGCAGGGGGACTGTGCTGCCTGTGGCTTCTCCACAGGGAGGTCACAGCTTCATTTCTCCATGCAGGACGTCTCACATAATGCTATGTGATAGCCCAGACATCACACAACACCCCTATTAGTCTCCACGCAGTCCAGTGACCACAAGGGCCTGAAGAAAGAACTCCAACACTTCAGAATATGAGGCAGCTGTAAATTCAACAGCACAAGACCCTGAGCCACCTGCCAGAAGTAGACCTGCTTTGTGCAGGCAGGTGGATAGGTGACCTCCAGAGGTCCCTTCCAACCTGAATTACTCCACGGACCAACACGTTTCAGGCCGCAGGCAGTTCTGCTCCAGCATCTGTGCAACACACTTCCTTTTGGCAATGGGGCCTCAGACAGGCTGCTTTTGAACTGGAGCAGTCGTAGGGGTCTCAGGGTAAACTTCTCACTACACAAGAACTGCTTTAAAGACCCAAGAGCTATGCTCACAGTCTGCAATGAAAGTGTTTTTCCCCTCAATCAGTTTAACTCCTATGTAAGACTTCTTACCTGACAGGTAAGAGATTCCAGAAGCATCAAACAAGCTTCAGGTGATGTCTTTACAAGTTCCACCTCAGAGTCCTAAGTGCTCAGAGTAAGAAGCCCTACTTCCAGCTGTCATGACAGCCTTTGAAGAAAGGCTGAGAGAGTTGGGGCTGTTCAGCCTGGAGAAGGGAAGGCTCCAGGGAGACCTTATCGCAGCTTTGCAGTACCTGAAGGGGGCCTATAGGAAAGATGGGGAAAATCTTTTTGGCAGGGCCTGCTGTGATAGGACAAGGAGCAACTGCTTTAAACTAAGGGAGGGTAGACTAGATATAAGGAAGAAATTTTTTACCATAAGGGTGGTGAAGCACTGGAATGGGTTGCCCAGAGAGGTAGTGGAGGCCCCATCCCTAGAAATATTCAAGGTGAGGTTGGACGGGGCTCTGAGCAACCTGGTCTAGTTGAAGCTACCCCCGCTCACTTCATGGTGGGTCAAGACTAGGTGACCTCTAAAGGTCCCTTCCAACCCAAAGCATTCTATGATTCTATGACATGAAAAATAAATTTGTAGTGCCCAATATCAGGTAGGAGAATTCCAAAGGGGTGTAAGTGAGCACAACTCCACTGACTTCCCGCACTAAAAACCACTATGAAACCCCCAAAATAGTGCCTTGCAATGTTTTGGTTCATTCCTACGTGATTCCAAAGACAAGACATTCCTTGGGCAGCCTGTCACCGGCCCCACGGCACAGAAGCAGCACAAGCATGTGTCTCCAGCGCTGGGGGTGGAGCTGCAGTTGTGGATGATATCAGTGTTATAGACATCTGAAAGTGTGCTGCTTCTCAAAAAAGTAGGATAAGATAAAATATAAAATAGAACTAAAAATAATTATTTAGGTTTGAAAAATCCAAACAGAAGAGGACTCGTGGAATTCATTCCTTTTCCTAGACAAGCTGTAGCAATCCCACCAGTGCTTCTCCTCCTGCAGCACCCTGGACACCAGTGGCAGCTAAGAAGTGAGCTCTGGCCTCGAGCTGAGCCGCTGGAAACGCCCACAGTGAGGTGAGATTTAAGTATTAGAAGGTTGAATTCGAGTATGGCGGGCAGCCCCGCCTGCCCGGCAGCGCCCTGCTCCGCGCGGCTCCGGCGGCAGGGGGCGCGCCCGGCCCACAGACGCGGGAGCGCG
>Ga0065711_1039750_pt1 | contig 17535 bp, 11 predicted proteins | sample Hoacrofraction12_FD_59098 | JGI IMG/M metagenome (GOLD analysis project Ga0065711, IMG submission 59098) | Hoatzin crop microbial communities from Cojedes, Venezuela - Epithelial fraction 12 v2 (version 2) | ecosystem: Host-associated > Birds > Digestive system > Esophagus > Crop | place... | reverse complement strand
TTTTTTTTTTTTTTTTTTTTTTTTTTTTTTTTTTTTTTTTTTTTTTTTTTTTTTTTTTGCTTGCTGTTATTTTGCTCTCTGCTGCTGCTTTAGCAAATACCGGGGAGGACTAGCCTTTGGAGCCCTGCTTCAGACTTTCCAGCGTTCAGGGGCAGTAAGGCAATCATCATTCTCAGTAGTTTGAGTGTCAAGAGGATAACGCACGGCTGTGACTTTTAATTAAGGAGCTTATGCTCAGATGCTAGTAACTGCCCAGAGTATCCTGGTTTGTTAGAAACTGGTGGAATGTTACATACGGCTTATTTTGATAAACGAAACAAAAGGTTTAATTCGTGCTTTTTAATGCATAGGTAATGGAAAAGGAGGTGAATCAATTTACGGTGGCTATTTTAAAGGTAAGAGGAAATATGTCTTTGCGGATTCTTTGTTCAGTTCTGAGATAAACAGTTTTGATTCCCAAGCTACTTAATGCAAACAGGTCTACTTATAGATCACCTTTTGCATGAAACTAATGTTGCATGAGAATTATTTTTATATGCATGACTTTCAGATAATTTTTTTTGTAATATTTAACTTTAACTGACAATTAATTAAGGCTAACATTATTGGTTAAACATGACTTTCAGCATGGAGGTTAGGCAACTTTATTCATGAATAAACTCCTATCTTCCTGCCTAAAACTGTCAACATATTCTTTTGTTTATAGAGAATGTGGTCTTTTGCAAAATGAAAAGGTAAGAGACAAAAGCTCAGTAACACAAATTCAAACTCTGTTCCCTTGTACCCTCCCTAGTAAATATATAGACAACTGATACGTCCGTTTGTAGATGGATATCTGTGTTGCTTGGAGAAATGAAGAGTTCTGTGTCTAACCTTTCTGAGGGATAATGACTTACTCTGAGACAGAATACTGCCATAATTTCCAGCTCTAAATGGTTATTTCTTCTTTTGTTAATGTTCTTTTCCTCCCCTTCCCTATTCAAGGTTTGTATGCATAGTGTTTGTTTCTAAAAGTGTTTATTTATATGCTACACAAGTTATTTCACTTGCAAAGAATTTGTAAATAAAAGTACATTTACCTCTTTCTGAAATCTGTTGTTGGAAGGACAATGGTGAGTTTATAGAGTACTGGTTTAAAGACATACAATTCTTTCTTGCAAAAAACTCAAGTAGTTACTGGGGTATTCAAGTGTTAATAAAGGCCCTGTATTTATTGATGTAACACCCCAGGTTATGTATGTTTTGCAAGTAGCTCGGCATGGTTAAGTGCATGTCATGAAGTTTGTCTTAACCAGAGACATAGTTTGGTGTTGGGGTATTACAGCCTTTAGTCAGAAGGAAGTCTTGAATAGATCCATTTGCTAAGAAGTTGCTAGGGTTTGTTTCTAAAGGCAGTTGAGTGCTAAACATGCATCATTGTGTTTTGATGTGTAATCTTAAAAATAATGGCTTTGTACACTCAAATTACTATGTTTAGCTTTGAAAATGAACTTCAGAAGATCTGGTTTTACATTACGCTGTACAACCAGAAGTGCTCTTTAATTCACTAGAATATAAAATGCATGTTTAGTTTAGTCTTAATTGATTTTATACTTAGTTTGCAGGACGAACGTGTTCTTTAGTTTCTCATTCAGGTATCTAGGATTTTTTTTTCCCTTGTACGTTTTGAGACTTCCAGTTTTGATTTGATAGGTGGCTATCTTTTAATGTGCCATACCAAGGAAATAGCTTTTTCTCTAGATCTTTCTACCTGAGGCACTTGCTGTGTAAATAGCAGTATCATGTATGTTAAGTCTTGTTTTAGGTTGTAAGTCTGCCAACCTTGTTCTTATTCAGAAAATGCTGGATTTAAATCCAAGTCTATAAGCATCTAATGTTTATTGAAGACACTAATAATGACTTCAGATTTTTTTCATTAGAAATGTTTGCACTATATTTGAAACTTTTTCTTTAAGAAAGAATGCTTTCTATCTCATAACTGCTTCTACAGTAACTTTTGAGAGGCTTGTTTGAACTTGTTTTTTGTGTTTTCCAACCTGTCTGTGTTTCTTCAGCAGCAGCAGAATTTCTCCTTATAGCATCCATAAGTCACTAAGAAAATTAGACTTGCATTCCTAGTCAGGGAAAATCTGACAAACATGTTTTTTCTTCAAACAGATGAAAACTTTATTCTCAAACATGACAGAGCGTTCCTTTTGTCAATGGCAAACCGAGGGAAACATACCAATGGTTCCCAATTTTTCATGTGAGTAGATGTAATACGACAGTTGAGCTTTTCTTAAGCAGAGAAGCGCTGTTCATGAGAAAGATGGTATTGCTAAATTATCTATAACAATGTTATCCATCCGCTTTTAAATAGCGTTGAGGGGGTACCTGCAGTGTAAGATATAATAGGAAATGTTAGTTATCACAATTTGCTTGCATTCATTTGGATTAGAAGCTAGTGTTACATGGATGTTTCTTGTTCATTGCTTTTTTTACTCTAAAAATACGGCTTATGCAGTAAGTTCTTGGTGTCCAGAAAGTAGATTCTTTGGCTTTCTGTGTGCACCAACCAAATCTTCACAGTTTATTACCTGCAGATTACAATGCTGAGCATTGTATGCAAAAGGGAGTGAGATCTAGAGGTGGTTTATATGGTTTTGCATGTGCTCTTTAAAATATGATGGTTTGTGATTTATTTTTGGGGTGATTTGGGTTTGTGGGTTTTTTTTTTGAGGAGGGGAGGGATGATGAGTGGGGGTTTTGTTTGTTGGTTTGGGTGTGGTTTTTTTTATTTTGGAGTGTTTGTTCCTGCAGACACTTCTGTATTGCTGCATATTCCTGTTTACTTGTGCGTATACCAACCTCTTTGGTACCAACACTATGTAAAATTATGTGCTGATAATCGGGTTTTTCCTTCATTACCTAAAAAATCCCCCCTCCCTTCTAGTGTGTACCATATTCTGTTAAATTGTAGAAGGTGCATGACTCCACAATCAATAGATACTCAGGTCCGATATGTCAGGGTCTTCTGGTTAAAGTAGTTGTGTTCTAGGTTCTGTATTAAACTTGCTAATTTTTATGTGATTATTTCTCCTGTTAACCCCCTTTTTAAAAATTGCCTTCTGTTAATTATAACAGTTTGTATTTGGAAAGATCTGGATTATAACTTTGGGCTTGTGCTGAGAAGAACTTTGTGAAATGATAGTGGTGTTTTCAAAAGTAAATTTTAGTGTAGTTATTTAGGTAGAAATACTGCTTTTTCTTTGCCATCTTTCTTGAGGGATAAGAATGAATGGCGCTTCACTGTCTTCAGTAAAGGAGTAAATCTCCTCGAGAATCTTTCTTTTTCTCTTTGCCTGAAAGATCTTCAGTATGATATGATGAAGTTCAGATAAGAGACATTTTTAGGTCTCTTCCTAAAGAATGCCCTAAAAATGGAAAATGAATAGGAACAGAGGAGGAAATTTTTCACAGTTACTGCTGTTCTGACTTTCCGTAGAGATTAAAAAAAAAAAACAATATCAAAGCACAAAATCAAAAAAACCGAAACTTGTTTACTTGTTTTCTGTTACTTTCAAACCAAATTTTAGATATTGTGCTTCCTTACAGGAAATATGAGTGGATATATGTACCCATTAATATGGAAAACAATCTATATAGAAAAAAACTTTGTGGTTTAATAAGCTCTTTGCAAGACATTGGTTCGCTGTTCATTACTTTGTGACTTATCTTTTGGTTCTCTTGTCATAATTTTCCATTTTTAAGCTTATCTGAACAATATACATGAAAACTTAACGATGTCACATCAGTCAAGAAGCTGTCATTTGAGGGCTCTAAAGTTTCTTTTCTCTCCTGCATTTGATTCTGAGGTCATCTGCTTTCCCTTACGCTTAGTAGACTCAGCTTACTTGTTCAGTTGATTTAAGAGATGAACACCTTGTCTCCCTCCACGCACCAAAGCAACTGAAGGTTGTGTTAGATGCTAAATTATAATTTACACGGGACAATAAAATGAACAGTATTTAAGAGCACTTTGATCAAATACAGAAGTATTTTGAAAGATGCAGATTTCCTCAAAACTGTTTTTTCCTAAAATCACTGTAAAGAGAAAGTGTTAGTTCGGTGGGAATTCAGGCTGAGTAAGATGCCTAAACGTAGTCATCTCCCTGTAAGCTAGATTCACCTCAGCTGCTTGTAGGAATCCAAAACCATTTTTAGGGTCCTGGGGTGTCCTGCTTGGCCTTCAGCTGCTGGGAGAGAAGGGTGTGGGTGTTATGAAGGTCCTATGTCCTACCTGCCTGCCCCATGCAGATCTCTTGGATGTCCTGTAGTGTCTTAAATGTCATCAGCTTGCCCTAGAGTCAGGCAAGCAAATGAAGCCCAGGAGTAAACTCCCAGTATAACTGATAAAGGTTCAGGTGGGCTGCTGTCGAAGTCTTCATAGCACGCGCTAATGCTCTAGACTTCTGTGACCCTCTTGACCAGGGCCTTTTTCATTTTACCGCATGCAGACATGTAATACTGTTTGAGACGCCATTGGGAACCCCAAGACAGAGCGTGCAAATGTGATGTGGCACGTACAAGACACCCTGCGCTCCTGGAGAAGCAGCTGGAAGCCGGGCAGGATGCAGCAGGGTGGCTCAGGATGCCCATGTGTTGGCAACTGAGCGTTCTCCCTAGACCTGACCAGCAGCTGGGATGTCTGGCTCGCTTGCAGATGCCTTTGCTGTATTCAAGTTTATGTGTTTAAGCTGAAGCCTGCCCTTGGCGTCCAGTAGTGCAGCTGATCCTGGAAAGGAATAGAATCGCTGAATCCCTACAGAAGCCACCGAGGCTGCTCGTAAAGGCAGGTGTGTGCGTGTCCAGGCAGTTGCAAAGTCGGGTTCCTGTTTGATAACTCAGTCTGAGCGTGGGCAAGGATGGATGGTGAAACGTGTAGTTCAACAGTCGTCTTGTGTAGTTGTTTAATGGTGGAACTTGGTTTCTGCTTCATAACATGGAGAGTTTGAATTTCGAAACTCAAAGTAAGAATCAGCTGCTAAAGCCTTTTTCTAGGGAGTTTCTGGCTGGTCTCTAAAATGCAGTATATTAAAGCAGTTAGTCTTGCTTGGTGACATTTGTCTGATTACTTTAGGGAATGTACTGTGCATCTATACAGCTTGTCTTCAGTAAAATATGTTTGTTTCCTACAGTGGTGTACTTTAAGCTGAAATTAAAATGTGTTCCTTAGAAGAATGTTTGGTTATTCAGTAGTTTGTCATTAGGAAAAATGTTCTTCAAATGTGTAACCTGAAGATTGTGTGAAAGGCTGTCTTCAGTGGCAGACTTTAGACTTTTTTTTTTTTTAATAGCTTGAAAAAGTTTAATTTCTGTTGCTTAGATTTATAGAGAGGGAAATCATTCATCTCCAGCTGAACATCTTTAGATGTTTGCATTTTTTCTCATAGATAACTTCAGGGATGAGAACTCTGTATTTCTCTATTGTACACATCTAATGTACCCGATAAGGAGTGCAAATAAGTTATTTTCTTTTCTATAAGTATTTGTCCAAGCAGGGCTAAAATAATAGCAAAAATCCTGACTGTAACAGTTTTGCTTGCTCATCAGAAGTGCTTTCCCTGCTGAGCACAGAAAACTGTCATTTGGAGTAACTAGTCTGTACAGAAAGTAATTAGGCAGCGAATATTCATTTGACAGACTGCACTAACACACTGGTCGCAGCAAGACTCTACGCAATGCCTAAAAATTGTTTCAAGCAGAGCAACAGAGGTCAGTTTGACTTGAAATAGAAGCTCCAGGCTAATCTTAATGTTAAACGAGCATCTGACCAATCCTAAAGAATCAGCTTTCCTTGATTCATTGGGAATTTCTCTGGCAGGAGTGAATTTGAAGCATTTGTAAGCAACGATAGAGAACGGGACACGGAAGAGACAGTGTAAGTATTGTTAGGAGGCTCCATGAGGCCAGCGTAAAAAGAATGAACATAAATTAAAGCACTGGTAGAAACTGGCAGGATGCAAAAGTGAACAGAGAATCAGAAGTGTGTGTGTACATAATGTCAGAAGTGCTATGTTTAATGCTCGTTGGCTAATTTTCCCCACTTCTTATTTTTTTTCTTACTTGATTAGGAGGAACAGTTGGATTGAAAGGAGAAAGTTTTTCATGCACAGGCACTTTAAATAGGCCAAGTCTATTCACGCGTGTGTCTAAAATATTTCCTAGTCTGAAGAAAAGCATCTTGTTGAAATCCAGCAGAAAGGATAGAGAGACTATCCCTTTAGAATGTTTGGATTTGTGAAGTGTTGGAATTTCAATTTTCTGTACCCAAAGGGATCTGTTGTAGCATTTTGTTGCAGACTTGCATCGAAGACAGTTGTGAAGTACCAGTGTGTAATTTAGCTATTTGTGTTTTCAGAGAGCACCACTATTAATTTGCTTCCTTTCTGTGAATAACTTCTATTAGAACCATCAGTTATTTAGCAAGTGTTCTAAACACCACCTGAGTGTGTTCATCTTCTTTTTAATTATCCTGTTTCCATGTTGGTACTCAGCTACAGAATCCCTAGGATGGGGTAGAGGTTGACAGCAACCGCTCCAGAATCATCTTCCTTTTTCTCCACGTGCCAGTATCTGTTCTGAACTGCTGCCGAAAAGGTTGTTGTTAGTTATTGGGGGAGTCCGTCTAGAGCATTGCACAAATATAGCTGATGACTTTAGGTCCCTGATTTAGCGCCGAGGGAGGGAGTAGTCGGCCTGTTCTTGGATGTTCCAGCTCAGTGGCTCTGTCACTTGTTGGGCGACGTTCTTGCGACGTTCTTGCGCGATGTGTTCCGCTTCTCAGGCGAGCTGAGCTGATAACGGTATCTCGTCTCTTTAGAGCGACTCCCTCGTGCCTGTAGCCACGGCTGACCTGCTAGGAAGGGAAGCTGCAATACAAAATAAGTGCAACTCATGTGAAAATGAGTATATGAAGTACTGTTTAGTGAGACTCCTGAGCCTACAAATGCTTGCATGGGCTTAGCTTTGCTTCAGTTGTCATACAAAATCTGTCAAGCTACGCTTGCTAGAAAAATAGAAGTGACTGCAGAGTGAAGCATAAAGAAAACAATAGAAGGCAAAAAAAAAGTAACCAGGCTCTTTGTTGTCATTGGGAAGTTTTGTGTAATAATTAATTTATGGCCTTGTTATTTAGCCGTGTAGTTTACTGAGGAAGACGTCCCTGTTACAATTTATTGAGGCTGTTTTACTGCTAGATTTGTTTTTTGTTTTTTTTTTTCCACATTGAGGGTATTGTTGGTTTAACGTGTCTCTTAAGCTCTGCTTTCATGCTCAAAACTAAATAGCTTTTTTGTTTTAATAGTATTTTTAATGTGTGGTGCTATGCCTAGTTACTAAATTCCAGCAAACTAACCACTTTGATCTGCTAAATGAAGGATAAAATAAATTGTCTTTTTTGTTTAGATTTTACAAATTATTTCTGGATGTTACCATCTTACTAAAAGTGGTTCCTTTTCTAAGTCTTTTTAGTGTCCCAAAGCAGGTATTTTTCTAATCAACAGTTGTGGTTTTTTTCTTACTGTGAGTGAGTTACCTTTGAGCGAGTTTTGAACAGTTGACAGTAGTATAAAAACCTAAAAATTTCAAGTGAAAGGGGTTGACACTACATTGTCTTTTAGCAAAAGTGGTATATGTGCACTGATCACACAAGCAGGTCCCAGAACTAATCGTTTATTTGGGAGGAAAAAATACAGATAAGCTGAGCGGATCATACAGTTTTAAAACATTGCTGCTGTTCAGAATTATACCAGAGCGAAAGAACGGTGTTAGTTGGTGCATTTTTTTGTCTTTTTTACATCTGCAGTATGTTTGTTTTTCTATAATTCTGAACGGGAGCAATCTAATAGCAACGCGCATAGTTTGGAGAAAACACTTATTTCTCTGAGTTGTAGAAAGGCTTCATAGTAGAAAGAAGATGTCAGCTAATGATGAAGCGTATGAAGCTGTAGCCTTACTGTCTTAACACATTTCGTATGTAAATGAAAATGTTGACGCTGCGGTGTGCCATCGTGTGAAGGTCCATATGTAGGACGGGATTCAGCAGAGCGTTTGAACACCTCCGTAACTGCAAGCACCTGAATAAACCCATTGAAATCAGTTATTCACTTGCTTAAAGCTACGTGTGTGTTCTGATGCTTTGGCTGGATGAAGACTTCGAGGGGAGCGGGAGGATTCTCTTTTCTAACCATTTCTCTTTGTGATGGCGTATGCAAGCAGGTTATGTCTATAGGTTTCTTTTTGGTTTTAAGGAGAACTTGCTGTAGTTTTCAAAGTACCTTGTATTCTAAAGAAAATTTAGAGCCCTCTTTTAGGCATCCTTGTTCTGCATACAACTTGATTTAATATTAATTTTAAACTTGTATTTAATAAAACATAGACTCAGTTTTGTCTGAAAATGTATTACAATTTATTTCTGCCATTTTTGTGTAAAATTTACAGAAACAGTGTTACATCGTGCGCTCCAAAGGTAATGTCTCATTCCTCTAAGGCTGTGTCCTTTCCTTTTCTTCTTTCTGTTTTTATCTTTCTTGTTTTTCTGATCATATTGTTATGTGCATTGAATCCTTTGTTAGGACTGAGGTTCTTGGGGGGTGGGCGGTAACGTGCTTTTGTCAAAAACATGCTTTTACCTTCAGTAGTCTCTTAAACCAATTTACTTTAAACTTGAGTGAAGAAAGGTATTTGTCCTTCTGTAAATAACTTGGATAATACTATATATTGCAAGGTGGATTTTGAATGTTTTAAATGATAAATGTTCTGTATAGAAATGTTTGAATATTGCTTAGGAGGAGGAACTCATCGTAACTCTGGGGTTCTGTAGCACAGAGGCAGCAAGCAGGTTTTCTCCCGGTGAAGTTACCAAGCCAAAGCAAATGTTCAAGGATTGAAAGGCAGAGCATGTGCAGAAAACTCTGAAGTGGTCTTTTAAAGTGCAAAGGCACAATGAGGAGCTGGGGTTCCGCTTCCTATAGGAAGTCTGTGGAGTCACCTAACTCCTTGTCAGGCATCCGAAAAGTTTTCTTCTCGGTTAATGCTTTTCCTTGTGTTTTCACTACATGAACAAGTGGATGAAAAAAATCCTGTGCGTTTCATCTATCAAACTGCCAGTGTAGTGAAAGAAACCTCTACGTGGGTTTTCATGTACCGGCTATCCCTTTCCTTACTGATTGAGGATTAGCGTAAAGAAAGGACACGCTTAGGTAATTTGCTGGATTGGTCTTCAAGTGCGGCTGCTGCATGGCAGGAGAGCGTTACTGCAGCGTTCCTATCAAGTGTGTTTCTAGCTAATACTAAGCACGAAGTCTTGTTTACTGTCGTTTTCATTGAAGTAAACCGCATCTATTTTTTCACTACTTTAAATCAGCTTTGTAGTTAAGCCCACTTAAACGTTTACTTAACAGCAGGTTGTTAATGTAGTTAACTTTTGCTTCTGGATCTTCAAAAGCCGTAAGAATTTTACTGCTTGTAGCAATATGTTATATTAGCGAGGGGAAAAAACCGAAGAACACCCCCTACTACTGAGAAGTGAAATGTCGTCTTGATAGCGTTTCTCTCCCTGTGTTAAGCCAGAGACATTTTCTGTGTTATTTAGCATTACAGAAGTGGAAGGTCTGGTTGGCATTTGGAGCTTAAAAAAAAAAATAATCAAGAGCATAAACACTCCTGATTTACAGTTCCAGCGTCTGGCAGGCGTTCCTGCACCGCAGTGCTGTGTGACCCGATAGTTCAGAACTCGAGTGAAGATACGTGCTTCAAATGTAGCATTTTATTATAGCAGTGAAAAACCGACTTATTGTACCACGTCTGTGGTGGTGTGCGGTTAGAAAAAGCATCTGTCATTTCTTACTTTGAGAGAGGGAAGGTAGCTGGAAGAAGGCTAGGAAGGCAAAATAGTGCCTGGGGAGGAGAGAGGAAGAATGTTTTAAAATATTAAAAGAACTTCAAATGCAAATTATCTTGACTTCTATTTTTTTTTTGCTCCCCCAATATATAAGCACGTTCTGATGTCCTTTACTGTATTTTTCCATGTAGCAAGGTTCCCTGTGCAACATTAATGCAGGCTTAGTTGTAGAAGTAGTTTTCTTTCCTTTTTGGAAGAGGATAGAGAGAGATACGAGGTCGTAGCATTCTCATCAACAAGGTGAATCCTAACACATAATTCTGTGTGCACAGCCTTGAATATTCCAGTTTGAAGTCAGCTCCGAAATCTGGCCGAACTCCACATGCCTTTTAGGCTGGCGTACGGAGTTAATCCAGCCGCATTGCTCCGGCAGGTTAGAAACAGGTGGGAAGCTGCAGAAGAGGGAGGGAGTCTGTGCTGGTCAGAGCAGTAAGCTGTGGGGTAGCGAGAACGTCTGCCGTTGCTGTGGGGAAGCCTGGTGAGCTTAGGAGCAGGAGTGCTGTAGTCTTGGTGGTTCAAGGCAGAGGTGTTGCTTTGTGGTCCGAGGCACGAGGCCAATCGAGGACACGGAGGGGGAAAAAAACCAGCAGGGGGAGGAAGCAAAGAATTTATCACGATAACTCTGTTGGGTTTTTTTTAGCAAACTGACTTTAAAGTGATCTTGTACTGCAAGAACCTAACAATTTCAGAAACATTTAAATTCCATTAGTTGCCCAATATTTATTGCCAAATTGTATCTTCTCTGTGACTAAAAATGTTAGCGAGTTATATTTGGATGTGAGTTTAAAGACAGTAATTTGAAGATTGTTTATTGCATGCATAGAATGATACTTGGTACAACTTTTAAGTATGCATAGTTAGCTAAACTTCAAAAAAATTTCATGTAAATGTTTAAAAAAGCCTGTGTGTATAATCTGTAAAGTTTTTTTTCAATTCCATGTGTGTAACTGAATTTTTTCACTATTTTTTGTCTTACCTTCACCTCCTTTTTTTTTTTTTCTATGCCATTCTCCTCCTTTACTTCATCTGAATCCCTGATTATTTTTTTTTTACCATCTTACCATCTTGCTGTTTGTCAAACAGAACAACAAAACCTGCTCCTCATCTCGATGGGTAAGAATCCTTTATAGTTTCTCCAGTGGTGGCTAAAATTTGAAGGTTGTAAGTCTTCACATGTTATTTTGAAAGCAGACAACAGTGGGGAAACAAATTCTTAATTCTCTGAAAGACTGGGCAATAGAATAAGATAAAGAGCAAAAGTTTAAGTTCTATAAATATTTCAAGTTGCAAATTATTTCCTAAAGTTGGTCAAAAACTTGGAAGGTCTTGAATCCCGACATTCGTTTCTTTAAAACTGGTTGCTGCCCTCTGTCCAATAAAGCAGTGAGTTGAAATGTCAAGTGTAATGTGTTTGGATAGTACTCTTTTTTTTTTATGTGGCATATTTTTATCCCCAAAATATATGAGTATATGTGGAAGTAGAGGTTATGGGGCAAATGGAAGAAGGACAGAGAAATGTGGTATGGTAGAACAAAACTGGGGATTCCTTAGTTAAAATTCTCCCTGCAATGCGAGTGGGAATTTGTATGCTGAGTTTGTTTACACTGATAAATTCTGCTTCTCTAGGGAAAACTGCACTTCTTTGTCATCTTTATATATGGACTCTTGATCTCTCTATTGCATGATATTTTAAAAATAGAAGGATGGATTAGAAATAATTATCTGATTATCCTGCCCATGTAGAAGAGAGTAAAGTGACATCAGATTGAACTGGAGTGGACCCCTCTTTCATGTCACATGAGACCTTAACATAGTTGTAAATGTAAAAATAATAAAAAGCTTATTTTTAAGTTTAATGTATTTTAAGAGTCAGATGATGCCATGGAAGCTGAATGTTTCTGTGTCAGAATGACTTTTTAAATCTGAAATTCACTGGAAAATAATTACAGCAATATATAAATGTTTGTACTTCCCAAATGTTTTATTTCTGCAGTGTTCATGTTGTCTTTGGACTGGTTATTTCTGGTTTTGAAGTAATAGAACAAATAGAAAATCTGAAAACTGATACTGCAAGTAGGCCCTATGCTGATGTACGAGTTATTGACTGTGGGGTGCTTGTTACAAAATCAGCAAAAGATGGTAAGCATACGTATACCTGAACTTCATCGAATTGCTTTCAGAGAGTATAAAAATTATGCCAGCATCTAGAAGTCAGTATGGTAAATCCCTAGAATCTTAATTAAATCTTACAAGCCTTTAAAACTTAGGTCTTGCTGTAGGTGAAGGAAGGCACAGCAAGGGAGAAGGTTTTCTGACCTAGACCTTTCTGCCTTGGAAAACATATGCCTGCTTCCTGTTCACCGTAATTAATACATGAGGTTAATATGACATCCTCAAGAAGTAATTAGAACTTATTTTTCTGAGTTTGGAAGCTGGAGATACAAACATAATCTTTTCTTGAAGTTGAATTTTGTGTGGTTTCCAAAAGTTTATTTTAAGATCGTATAACATTAATAGATGCAGTATATGTAGTTAACATAATTTTCCTCTTCGTGAGAATTCATAGGAAATAAATTATCTTAAAAATATGTTTGGACATTTGCTGTAGAGTAGCAGAGTGTTATTAGTTTGAGTTTTCTGCTTTGCTTTTGACTTTTCTTAAGGATAACGTGGTTATTTATGTCCTTTAGAGAAAGTCAAGAGGATAGATAATGTGTAAGTATGAGGATGCAGAAAGGAGAGAAAGACAAAGATTTAGAAATGAGACATGTACGGCTGAGGCTAACTCGTTCTTAAACTTTGTTCTGTAACCTGTGCATTGCTTTCTAAAGAAACTGATTTTTTTTTTTTTTTTTTTTTACTGTGAATGGTCTTTGCTTATCCATGTGTTCTGTTCTAACCGAAAGATGTGAATTCAGTGTTATAACCTAAAATGCATTTTCAAAGGAGAAAAGCGGGGGAGCTCTCCTTCTTAAAATTATACTTACTCCTTAGCCTTCCTTTGTGTTAGCTTGGCACAAGTTAATGTTCAGCTTCAGTTATAAACTTACTGTTATTATGTTGTTAATACTGTGTATTAATTTAAAAATATTTTGGCTTTGCAGTGGTGTGTTGTCTTATATGGTGCAAGTTGTGCATGGAAGTTGTTACAGTTCATTGCAGCTGAAGGAATTTTTTTACAACTATCTTTGCTAGAAAATATTTGTATCATTTTATTGGTACGTGTATAGATTGGACACAATTAAATGACTTTTTATTATTGGACTTTAATGCAACTCATTGTGACAAAAGTTCCCAGAGCTCCTCTGAAGCAGTACACATGTGGATTTATACATATATAAAATTGTCTGGTTTGTGCTGTATGTATACACACTGCAAACGCATGCACACGTACACACTGTAAATATAAAATGTCTGTTTTAAGCTTTGGAGAAGAAGAAGAAAGTATGTTCTGATTCAGAAGCTTCAGACTCCTCTTCCAGTGCATCAAGCTCTTCAGAAACTTCATCTGAAAGTGAAGACGAGAATGAAAGAAGCAGAAGAAGAAAGCGTAAAAGAAGAGCTAAACCCAAACAATCCAGAAAGAGAAGAAAGGAAGAGAGGAAGAAAGAGGATCCAAGGTGCAAGCGAATCTCAAACCAAAGACGGTGACTAGTGTCTTAAATTTAAGAATTTCAGAGAAATCTGGGCAATTCTACTTTTTTTTCCCTTAAGTACTCAAGCAATGAATATGAAGGTGCTTTTATTCTATAAGTTTGGATTTTGATTTTTAAAAACAAAGCTAAACAAACATAAAAAGCTGAGCTTGTTGGGTAGCTTTTTCTACGAAGCAGCTCAAGATCTTTGTAGATAGAAGCTAGAGCGACTTTAACATGCTGAGGCTTACTTCAAAAGTATTTAGGGCTCAGTGTGCTTGTGTTACAGCGAGACATTAGGCAAGTAAGAGATCTTTGATTTATATTTTAAAAATAATTCGTCACAAACAGCTAATTAAAAGCAAAATTCTTTGCTCTAAAGCAAGAACTGACCCTTCTTTACAGTAACAGTGCACCATCCTTCCTTTAGCATAAAAGGAGTTGTTAATGAAACATGTTTTGGTTGCTAAGCCATCTTAAGGCTCAGTGCACTATATGGGCTTGTTTTGCGGTTTGCTTTGAAAAGTGGTGTTTATCAGTTGACAGTTAATTTTGATTTATCAATTTATTTTTCCCCATAGCAGCCTTTCTGACAAGAGTGATGTAACAGAAAAAGCAGTCGACGTTAGCACTAAGAGGGACAAACCTGTGGTACGTCCTGAAGAAATTCCCCCAGTGCCTGAAAATAGATTTTTGCTAAGAAGAGATGTGCCTGTTGTCAATGTAGAACCTGAACCGTAAGAATCATTGAGCTTTCTTATTATGTTGACTTGGTGGAATCTATGCATAAAACTTTCCTGCTAACGTTGTAGTGCTGGTACTGATAGCAGATGGTCGATGTAGTGTCGGAATTTCTGAATGAGGTAATTCAGTTCTCCTTTTTACAGTTTTCTTTGTAGTATTCCTTACAACACGTGTCAGGGTTTTTCAGCAAAATACAATGAGGTAGTTTCATTGATCCTTAAGGCTCATACATGTTACAGTCTTAAACTCAATTACAGATGGTGCGAAAAAATGAGTGAATAATTCCAGAAGACATTCTGCAATGTAAACCACAGCAACTATTTGATCACAAGGTGGACTTGATTGGGAGAGGCGATTTTTTTGTCTGTCTTAGACTGAAGAAAAAACTGTGGTTTGAAATCAGTCAACCAGAATTTCATGACCGAGCTGTGATTTTAGAGAATAAGAGAAAATACTTGTATCTTGCTAGAAAGGAAGTCATGAGTTCATAAGTTACTTTGTGTTTTGCACCTCTACCAAATTGCAGTTAGGTTCTTTTTCTACGAAATTTCTTTGCTTTTGGGCTCAGATGAGCTAGTACATTACAGAATCACAGAATGGCAGGAGTTGGAAGGGACCTCTGTGGGTCATCTAGTCCAGCCCCCCTGCCGAAGCAGGGTCACCCAAAGCAGGCTGCACAGGACCTCGCCCAGGTGGGGTTTGAATATCTCCAGAGAAGGAGAATCCACAATCCCTCCGGGCATCCTGTTCCAGTACTCCGTCACCCTCAGAGGGAAGAAGTTCTTCCTCATGTTCAGCTGGAACTTCCTCTGCTTCAGTTTGTGCCCACTGCCCCTTGTCCTGTCGCTGGGCACCACTGAAAAGTCTAGTCCCCTCCTCTTAGCACCCACTCCTAAGGTGTTTGTAAGATACCCTCTCAGCCTTCTCTTCTCCAGGCTAAACAAGCCCAGCTCCCTCAGCCTCTCCTCATAGGAGAGATGCTCCGGTCCCCTCACCATCCTCGTAGCCCTGCGCTGGGCTCTCTCCAGTAGCTCCTCATCTGTCTTGAACTGGGGAGCCCAGAACTGGATGCAGTACTCCAGATGGGGCCTCACTAGGGCAGTGTAGAGGGGAAGGAGAACCTCCCTCGACCTGCTGGCCCAATCCTCTGAATGCACCCCAGGATCCCATTGGCCTTCTTGGCAACCAGGGCACACTGCTGGCTTGTCATCCTCCAGGGTCAGCTTGTCATCCTCAGAACACCCAGGTCTCTCTCCACAGAGCTGCTCTCCAGCAGGTCTGCCCCGAGCCTGTACTGGTGCGTGGGGTTGTTCCTCTGCTGAACTTCATCAGGTTCCTCTCCACCCAACTCTCTAGCTAGGTAGCCGTTACATTGCCAGGTATCTCTAAAATCTGGTGGGTTTTTTTTGCATATCAGTTAATAGTATAGTGTCCAGTAAGCCTTTTCTTGAAATGTGATGTTACTCATGTTTCTGAAGCTGTAGTAACTGCTTCTTTCGAGGATATTATACAAACTGTAAAAAGGAGCGCGGAGTTGCCTCTTGCTGCTTCGGAGAGAAGCAAGGCTTTACAACCCGTGGAGTGTCATGAGCTGCCCGTTCTCTATGCTACGACGACGTATCGACTGAGATCCTGACGCTGTTCTGTCCGTGTTGTTTTCATGATTTGTCCACGAAACACAAGTTAACTTACCACTTTAACGGAGTACTTTGCAAGGTCGTTGTTACATTTACACATAGAGAGCTCAGTCTGCACAGTTCATTGATATCCAGTGTATGTTGATTTGCCTTTTGTGCAGAACCCTGTGTGTCATGCTTTATATCTTGGAGAATTCACTGAATTGTCAGTTTTCTCATCTCAAAATAAACTAATGAGATGAATAAGTTTTTTCTGTTGCTTACATGTAAGCTCATATTTTATTAATTTATGTAGGAAGCTTCTTGATGCTGCACCAGTTCTGACTGACCAGAAACCGTCGGTCTCTAAATCCGGACGAAAAATTAAAGGACGAGGCACAATAGTACGTGACAATTTTTTTCTTTTTTTAATCTTTCCTCTCACCCAGAGTATCTTCTCTGACCTTGAGCTTTGAATTTCCTTGGAGGCTTTCTGTGACAATTTAACTGTTGTTGACATGTTGTAGATTCTAGCTTCGAAGGTTGAAATATTGTTGTCAGGTAGTTCATTTTATAATGCACTTTTTTTTCCATTCTTCTTGTTGCTGTCTTCACTTAAAGTTTGCTTGGGAAATCAAATGCTTACTCCTCAGCAACGAGAAGTCTTCAAACGTAAGAATGAAATTATTTCGTTTTAAAGATTGAAATTAATTCAGCCAGCTTTGTCCCACGTGAGCCACAAGATCTGAAGTAATGAGAAGTGACAAGAGCTTTTACTCTTCTGCACTCGTTGGATTTCCTTGCTGTTTCTGTTAAGCTTTGGGACAGTAACGCGCAGCAGTAGACAAAGCTGGTCCGCAGCGTCCTGAGCGCGTGCAGCCCTTTCTGCTGCGTCGTGCTTCTCCTCCTGTGTTCCGGTATTCGCCTCTTCTGCTGGTTGTGCGTACGTTGCTGAGAAACAACGGGTTTGGTGGCGACGTTGGCAAAAGAACTGTTTTGATTTTTGACATTCAAAGTCAGCTTTCGTTTTCTTTTTTTAGCTACTTAATGTAGTTTTATCAGATTTCATCAGCTGTCCTGGCTGAGATGAGGTCCGTGTAATTTCAGAGGTGACGCTGCATGGGTAGGAGGTCACTTCTTTGCAGTCGTAGTGAAGCATTTTTACAGATGCGCAGGCTCGGTCTTTTTTTTTTTCTACCTTCCCCTCTGAAGACTGCTGCTGCTTATGCATATTTCTCCAAATCTTTGGTATCCTGAAGACTTGCTTTTGCCTTAGTTCTGCTGTGCTCAAGGAAAAGTTTTCTTAGAAGTCTGTTCTCTAATAACCCACAATACAGGGCCCAAAACTCTGTGCAGCTGCACTGTTGTTTTTCAGTCAGTAGAAGAGGGAGAAATAAGAAAAGCTTTCGTAATTGTGCATTTGATTCTGATGCACTTCAAACTGTAGCATACCATGGCTGAGCATATTCTTCGCTTTTAGAATGTTTTCCTGGATCAATTTAGCAGGTGGCATTTGGGTAACCATAAACCAAACCAAGGCTTGATCCTGCCAAATTTTTCTGCAAGTGAAGTCCTCAAAAAAAAAAAAAAAAAAAAA